>ENA-UONU01001240-UONU01001240.1-human-gut-metagenome-genome-assembly--contig:-CS51-NODE-1240-length-19973-cov-10.270660_pt1 | contig 19973 bp, 9 predicted proteins | sample MGYA00242462_ERZ724009 | MGnify/ENA metagenome assembly ERZ724009 | reverse complement strand
AGCCATCCGGCTCGTCGGCATGGACCCGCTGCCCAAAGCCCCGAAGGCTCCGGCAACACCGGCAACACCCGCCGCTCCGAAGGCCGGGGCTGCGCCGAAAGTTGAAAACTGAAAGAGACGAGTTGAGACTTTTCCATCCGCATTCCGGTTGACAATCCGGTCGCGGGCGATAAGTTCCCGTCAAGGCGGGGATTTAGAGGTGGGTCAAATGTATAAACGCGGCGTTGCGCCGCGATCACGACCTGCGGATAAGGAAAAACGACACAGGTTTTTCGAAGCAGAAGCATAAAAATAGAACCTTACTATATCTATGAGAACATTTCCAATGGGCGGAGTCCATCCGTCGGAAAATAAGTTGAGCTGCGCCAAACCGATCGAGGTGCTGCCGCTGCCCGATGTGGTGACGATTCCCCTCGCACAGCACATCGGCGCCCCGGCGGTGGCCAAGGTCGCCAAAGGCGATCGGGTGCTCACGGGCCAGCTCATCGCCGAAGCCGGCAGTTTCATGTCGGCGAACATCCACTCCCCGATTTCGGGTACGGTGACGGCTGTCGATATGGTCGTCAACGGCCAGGGCCTGCGCCAGATGATGATCACCATCAAGCGCGAGGGCGACGACTGGGCCGAGGGCATCGACCGTTCGGACGCGCTGGTGAAGGTCTGCCCCTTCTCGGCGCAGGAGATCATCGCCAAGATCAAGGACGCCGGCATCGTCGGCATGGGCGGAGCGACGTTCCCCACGCACGTGAAACTCTCGGTTCCTCCCGGAAAGAAGGCCGAGTGCGTCATCATCAACGGCGTGGAGTGCGAACCCTATCTTACGTCGGACCACCGCACGATGCTGGAGCACGGCGAGGAACTGGTCGTCGGCGTCACGATTCTGATGAAGGCCGTGGGCGTCGGGAAAGCCTATATCGGCATCGAGAACAACAAACCCGACGCGATCGCGCATCTGACGAAGATCGCCGCCGGATACAAGGGCATCGAGGTCGTACCCCTAAAGGTGATGTACCCGCAGGGGGGTGAGAAACAGCTGATCGCAGCCGTCACGGGCCGTCAGGTTCCGCCTCCGCCCGCGCTGCCGATCGACGTGGGGGCCGTGGTGTGCAACGCCTCGACGACCGTTGCCGTCTATCAGGCCGTGCTGAAGAACAAACCGCTGATCGAGCGGGTGGTGACCGTCACGGGCAAGAGCGTGAAGGAGCCGAAGAACCTGCTGACCCGCATGGGTACGCCGATCTCGGCGCTGATCGAGGCCGCGGGCGGCCTTCCCGGGGATGCGGGCAAGGTGATCAACGGCGGTCCGATGATGGGCCGGGCGATGGTGAACCTCGACTCGCCCGTGACGAAGGGCTGCTCGGGCATCACCGTCATGTCGGGCCGCGACGCACAGCGCCGCGAGGCGACGCAGTGCATCAAGTGCGCCAAGTGCGTCTCCGCCTGTCCGATGGGACTGGAACCCTATTACCTCTCGAAGATGACCCAGAAGAAGGGCTGGGACGAACTGGAAGCGCTGATGATCACCTCGTGCATCGAGTGCGGCTGCTGCCAGTCGACGTGTCCGGCCTATCTGCCGCTGCTGGACTGGGTGCGCCTCGGCAAGCAGACCGTGATGGGCCTGATCCGCGCACGCGCAGCGGCTGCACCTAAAAAGTAAATGAAAAAACAGTATAGATATGGCTAATAAACTCATTGTGGCTCCCGCACCCCACGTGCAGACGGCCCAGTCGACGACCCGGATCATGCGCGACGTCGTGATCGCGCTGATGCCCGCGCTGGTCGTGTCGACGGTGGTCTTCGGACTGGACGTGCTGCGCGTTACGGCCCTTTCCGTGGTGTCGTGCGTGGTGATCGAGTACCTGATTCAGAAATTCATGGTCCGCGGTGCGACTACCGTCGGCAACTGGTCGGCCGTGGTGACGGGCGTGCTGCTTGCCTTCAACCTTCCGGCGTCGATTCCCTGGTGGATCGTCGTGATGGGCGCCTTCGTGGCCATCGCCGTCGCCAAAATGACCTTCGGCGGCCTGGGCAAGAACCCCTTCAACCCCGCGCTGGTGGGACGCGTGTTCCTGCTGATCGCCTATCCGGTGCAGATGACCACCTGGCCGCTGCCCGTGAACGGCTCGTTCGACGTTCTGTCGGGCGCCACGCCGCTGGCGGCCGTGAAGCAGGGGCTGGCGGGTCCCGGCGCCATCGGCGTGCAGGAGATGCTGCTGGGCAACATCCCCGGTTCGCTGGGCGAGGTGGCCGCTGCGGCCTTGCTGTGCGGATTCGTCTACCTGCTGTGGCGGCGCGTGATCACGTGGCACATTCCCGTGACGGTGCTCGCGACGATGGCTGTGTTCGCCGGGGTGGTTGCGATGTGCTCCGTGTCGTTCGACGCGCTTCCGCAGGCTGCCGACGGAACCTGTTCGGCCGGTTATAAACTGGGATACCTCTTCGGGACTGCGTGGAGGGCCGGTATATTCCATGTCCTTGCGGGCGGCGCGATGTTAGGTGCGATCTTCATGGCCACGGACTATTCGACCTCGCCGATGACCGTTCGGGGCGGCGTGATCTTCGCCGTGGGAATCGGACTGATCACCATGTGCATCCGTCTGTGGGGCGCTTATCCCGAGGGCATGTCGTTTGCGATCCTGATTATGAACGCCTGCGTGCCCCTGATCAACAAATATGTCAAACCCAAGCGCTTCGGCGTGAAATAAGAGGAGGTGACAGCATGAAAAGTACACTTTTGAACATGACGGCCGTCCTCTTCGGCATCACCCTCGTGGCTTCGGCCGGAGTGGGCTTCGTCAATATGATTACCGTGGAGCCGATCGCGGCGGCCAAGGAAGCCGCGACGCTGGCGGCCCTGAACGAGGTGCTCCCGGCGTTCGACGCCACGACGACCGAGGAGCTGACCATCGACGACATGCCGATCACGGTTTACACGGCGACGGCCGGGGGCAGCGTGAGCGGTTATGCCGTGCAGTCGATGACCAAGCAGGGCTTCGGCGGCGTGGTGCGCCTGATGGTGGGCTTCACGCCCGAGGGCGAAGTAGTGAACGTCAACGTGTTGGAGCAGACCGAGACTCCGGGTCTCGGTACCAAGATGGCCGACGAGGGCAACGTCCTGCTTGCGAGCGTCAAGGGCCGGAAACTCGAATCGAAGAAGCTCGTCGACGGCAAGCTGGCCGTGACGAAGGATGGCGGCGACGTCGATGCGCTGACCGCCGCAACGATCTCGTCGCGCGCCTATGTCGACGCGATCAACCGCGCGTGGATGGCTTACAAGAGCGTGGCGACGGGCGAAGCCCCGACCGACACGGCGTCCGGAGCGACGGCCGCCGCCGGACAAACCAACGAGCCTGCGGCTCAGGAAGGAGGTCAAAATGAATAAACTGCAAATTATATCGAGCGGCATCGTCAAGAACAACCCGACGTTCGTGCTGGTGCTGGGCATGTGCCCCACGCTGGGTACGACGACCTCGGCCGAAAACGGCATGGGCATGGGACTGGCGACGATGGCCGTGCTGATCATGTCTAATCTGGTGATCTCGCTCATCAAGAACATCATTCCGGACAAGGTCCGCATCCCGGCGTTCATCGTCGTGATCGCTTCGTTCGTGACCGTTATCCAGATGCTGATGCAGGCATACGTGCCGGCGTTGTACGCTTCGCTGGGCGTATTTATCCCGCTGATCGTGGTGAACTGCATCATCCTCGGCCGCGCCGAGGCGTTCGCTTCGAAGAACTCGCCGCTGGATTCGATCCTCGACGGCGTGGGCATCGGTCTGGGCTTTACGCTGGCCCTGACGGCCGTGGGCGCCGTGCGCGAAATACTGGGCAGCGGCGCGATTTTCGGCGTCAGCCTCGGTACGGCGGATTTCATGCCGCTGATCTTCGTACTCGCACCGGGCGCGTTCCTCGTGCTGGGATACCTCATGGTTTTGTTTAATAAATTAGCCAAGAAATAGTTATGGAGCTTTCCTATTTTGCAATCATCATCGGCGCCATCTTCGTCAACAACGTCGTGCTGGCGCAGTTCCTCGGCATCTGCCCCTTTCTGGGCGTGTCGTCGAAAGTCGAGACTTCGCTGGGTATGGGAGCTGCCGTAACCTTCGTGATGGCCATTGCGGCCGTCGTGGCGTGGCTGATTCAGACCTATGTGCTCGTGCCGCTGGACATCGTCTATATGCAGACGATCGTCTTCATCCTCGTGATTGCGGCCCTCGTGCAGATGGTCGAGATCATGCTCAAGAAGCTCTCGCCGTCGCTCTATCAGGCGTTGGGCATCTTCCTGCCCCTGATCACCACCAACTGCGCCGTGCTGGGCGTCGCGATCCTGATGATCCAGAAGGAGTTCAACCTGTTGCAGAGCGTCACTTATTCGGTGGCCACGGCCCTCGGTTTCGCCCTCGCGCTGGTGCTCTTCGCAGGTATCCGCGAGCGTCTCGATTTCGAGGACGTGCCCAAGGCGTTCAAGGGCATTCCCATCGCGCTGATCACGGCCGGGATTCTGGCCATGGCGTTTATGGGATTCTCCGGTCTGGTTTGATTTCCGATTTGTAAGCGGCTATTTCCGCACATCCCTCGAACGGGGCGAATGGAATGTACTTGAGGTACTATCCATGCGCCCCGTTCTTCACGATATACGGAACTCTCCGGCTTAAAATCAAAAATCTGTTTCACGATGCACGGCATCTGTCCCGCATTGTTTGGAAAACGGGTTCGGAACCGGTGCGCATGCCGCCCCCGGTTGCAGCCGGATTCAGTTGAATTCGATGAGGAGATGCGTCGCCCAGAAAGGATCGGGGACTTGGCCCGGCAGGGGAAGGGGAGGGGCGAGTTCCCCGGGAAAGAGCGTGCGCAGGGCATACCCGGCCTCCCCGGTGCGTTCGAGGATCAGTTGGCAGGCTCCGGTGGAGATCGTGCGGGAGGTGCGGACCGTGCGGACAGGGCATCCGTTGCGCAGGATGTTGCGAACAGCAGCCCGCTCGGCGGGCGTCAGCTCCGCGTCTGCCGCCAGTCCGCTCGTTCCGACGGGTGCGTCGTAGCGGAACGACAGGCGCACCCGGCCGTCGGCTCCGGGGTGCAGGGCGGTGAAAGATTCGGGGAAATCCCGTTGCAGCCGTGCGACGGCTTCCTGCGGAGAAAGGGCGAAAGTGCGGAGGAATTTGGACCCGGGCATGCGTAGCTGGCCGTCGATCGCCTCGTCGGTAAATCCCGCCCGGCGCAGGCTGTCGCGCAGGGCTTCGTCCGCCGTTTCGAAATGGGTCAGGACGTGAAAAAGCGTTTCGGGCGAATAGGATATTCGTTCCATCTCCGATCAGGATTTGTTGCGCCGGTAATGCCAGACGGAGATGCTTGTGATCACGATTGCGGAGAGCAGGAGCGCGGCGAAAATCCGGAACGGGGTCGTGCCGCTTTCCCAGCCGAAATAATCCTTGACCAGCGACGCGCCGTCGTAGGTCGCCGAGCAGACGGTCAGCATCGTCAGGAAGAGGATAAGGCCCGCCAGCCGCCGCTCCGAGTTCTTTTCGAGGCGTTCGGCCTCCTGTTCGAGGTGGCGGTGCAGTTGTTCGCGCTCGGTGGCGATGTCCAGCCCGGTGTCGATGGCCCGGTAGATGAGCTGCGGCAGGAAGTTGTAGGAGATGTTCGAGAAGGCGTACCAATGCTCCTGCTCCTTCATTTTGTGGAGCAGCCGGATGGACTTCCGGTCGTTGGCGGCCGAGCGGAATTGCCGGTTGACGACGAAGAGCAGCGTCTTCTGGTAAAGCGCATGGATGTAGATCAGCCGGAAATAGCTGTTGGGCCATACCCACATCTGTGCGGCCGTGCGGCCTTTTGCAACCACGGTGAAACTGTCGACCAGCGCCAGCGCTTTCCAGTTGCGGAATGCCGAAATCGTGTGGGTGCGGATGATCCGGTCGTAATATTCCTGGGAGGGGGAATATTCGTGTTTGTGGTCGGCGACGCAGCCGACGGGGCTCAAGGTTCCCAGTTCGAAGAGCAGTTCGTCCGAGAAGTCGTCCAAAATGAAGATCTGGAAACATTTCAGCTTGTTGCCGGTGAGGGTCAGGCCGGAGAAACGTCCCTGACGCGGGGATTCGGCCGACGGCCGGGGAGGGCACAGCCGCAGGATCTCTTCCAGCAGGGCGAGGTACTCCGGGGCGTCGATCTGCGATTTCAGAATCCCCTGCTCTGCGATCTCATAGCAGGAGGTCTCGCGCAGAATGCCGTGTGCGGCGATCAGCGTGTCGAGCGTCGTTTCAGGCTCTTCGGCGATCTCCATGGCGAAAAGGCAGATGTCGTAGGGGAAGAAGAAGAGGTGGAACCGGCACAGTCTGAAGGCGTATTCCGCGGCGGGGAGCTTTGGGTGGCGCAGCGTGCAGAGCCGGTCGGTTTCCAGGGTCAGGTGCGCCGTGTCGGCATAGACCGCCCCCGAGGTCTGTCCGTCGACCTGCATGAGCGAATCAATGAAACTCTCGTAATAGATGCTGCTGAGCCGTTCGTAGGCCTCGCGGGTCAGGGGTTTTTCCGTCTGCCACCGCTGGTCGGCGGCCTGCACTTCGGAGGCCCGTCCGACGGCGGCGAGGTGGCCGCAGAAAAAGGTATGCGCGTAATGCAGTTTGTTATCCATGGATCGTTGTGGGTTAAAGCAGGGTTACTCGGACGAAGGGATGGCGCCGCTTCGGGTCCCCGGGGTTTTCGATGCGGACGACCGTCACCTCGGATATGGTTGCGCCGGGCTGCGGGATAAACTGGCCGACGCCCGTGAAGAAAAGTTTCATGTCGGCCTTGGAGATCGTGGCTTCGATCCCGGTGTCCCCGAGCAGGACGACGACGCTCTCGTCCGAGGAGAGCCGCACCGTGGCCGGATAACCGCTCCCGACGCCGGGCGTGTGTTTGAGGAAGGGATCGCCGACGGTCTGTCTGTGGCCCAGCAGCAGGCCGCCTTCCGCGGGCGAGAGGTGCAGTATCCGGCATGAAACCTTCTCGCCGCGCTTCCAGACGCCGTGCCACTGGTCGCAGTACTGCCACATGATCTCGGAGCAGTGGAGGAAGCCGACGGCTCCGCCGCAGCGCATCAGGTAGCCGCCTGCGGTCGTCCCCAGCACCGTGCAGGGGAGCGTGTCGCCGGTCTCGCAGGTCAGCAGCGGGTTGGGGGTCAGCGTGCAGGCGTTGAGCGTCGTGTACTTTGTTTTGCCGATGATCTCTTCGCCCGTGATGACGGCGTTGATCCGGTCGCCCGGCTGGCACGGCACGTCGGTCGGGCGGTTCCAGTAGAACTCCGAGGACCGGATCGCCGCGTCGTAGAGCCTGCCCCGTTTGGGGAACGTGCAGAACACATGGTGCGCCGTGGCCTTGACTACGGTGCACTGCACGCGGGAGCCGACGGCCAGGTCGTTGTTGGTCGTGGGCGTGAGTGAGAATGTGATCTGCCGCTTCGTGAAACGGATGGCGGAAACGTAAACCGTTATGTTCGCATCGCTCCGGATGTTCATGGCCTTGATCTGCGCTTCGCTGACCGGAAGCGTTCCGACGAGTCCGTTGACCCGGACGAGGCATATCGTTCCGAACAGGCTCTGCACCGTGCCCTCCGCCTTCTGACCCACGCTGAACGTGAGCAGCGGATCGTGCGTTACGGCGCGCTGCGAAACGTAGAAGGTGCGTTTGACCTTGTCCACCGACAGTACGCGGACTTTGACCTCGTCGCCGCATTCGGGCGCATGTCCCGGCAAAACCTCCTCCCGGGGCATCGAGAGGTAGAGTTCCCCGCAGCGGAGCACACAGACCGTCTTGTCGCCTCCGGCCACCGTGGCTTTCACGATGTCGCCGTTGCGGAGCCGGGCCTGCTCGAACGGGTCGGTTGCGGTGCGGGTTCCGATCGAGACGTAGATCATCCGCGCATCGGGGTCGATGCGTTCCACGACGGCCTCCTCGCAGCGCGAGCCGATCGGGTAGAGCGCAAGCTCGGTCGCCGGCTGCCAGAAACGGCTCTCGGCGCACACCCGGTAGAAAAGATCGCCGTCGCGCAGCAACAGTCCGAAGCGCGGCGACCGGAAGCAGATTTCGCCCGAAACCCGGTCGCCCGGCCGCACCGGGATCTCCGACCAGTCGTTGTAACGCTGCTGCACGCTGAGCTTCAGCGTCCGCGTCTCGGGGTCGGCGGCTTCGACGACCATCGTCAGCTGTTCGCGCACCGCGTAGAGCATCTTGGCGTTGGCGATCGGGAAGAGGCTGGCGCGTTCGAGCGGAACCCGGCAATAGATGCCCCGGAAGCAGACCGTGATCGCCTTGACGGCCACATGAATCACCTCGGCGACATCGACCGTGCCTACGGTACAGCTGTCGAACTGCGAATAGTCGCTGACCAGTTCGGCCGATACGGTGAGCGCATTGGCCTTTTCGTCGATGCCCGTCACGCGCATCCGGACCAGCTGGCCCGGTCCGTAACGCTGACTGGGGCTCTCGTTCTCCCGGAACCCGGCATCGGTGTCGGACAGGAAGGCGCGATAGCCTTCGTACTCGGCCCACAGGCCTGTGGCGGTCCGTTCCGTCACGGTAAACCAGAGCCATTCGCCGGGGCTGAACCGTAGCTCTTCGCCGGACAGCTCTTCGCAGCGGCGGGTGAGCCGGATTTTTCGTTGCACGGGGTCGATGGAGAGAATCCGGGCGCGAAGCGCGTCGCCCGCCTTGTAGTTGCGGTGGATTTCGCCTGCGAACTCCGTATTGGCGATGTAGCACGGATACCCGCTGCAATCCACGTAGATGCCTTGCGGAACTACCTGCATGACGCTCCCCCGGACCAGATCGCCCTCCGCAAAGGGCATCTCCTGCAGGAACGGGTTGGGCAGAAGCTCCCGGACGCTGAATTTCAGAATGCGGCTCTCCCGGTCGAACCGTTTGACTTTCACCCGGAGCGTGTCGCCGTCACGGTAGTTTTCCCCGATGCGGAAAACCGGCAGCCAGCTCAACTCCTCGCGGCGCAGGGTCACGACGATTCCGTGGTAGTTGACGAAGAGGGCCGAATCCATCACGTAGTCCGCCGTCACCTCGAGCGTGTCGCCCTCCGTAAGCCGGACGCCTTCCCAGTCGGGCGTATATTCGTCTTCGGGCAGTCGGAACGCCAGGCTTCGCGTGTCGGGATCGACCGCCGTTACCTCGGCTTCGATCTCGCGGCCGGGACGGAAGAAGTTGGCGAGATTCTCGACGCCGCTCCAGACGGCGTCGTCGAGCGTGAGCCGCCCCGCATAATCGTAATAGGTCACTTCGGCGGCGAACTCCTGCGGGATGAATTTGCGCAGCGTCACGTCGAGTTTCTCGCCCGGGCGGATGTCGTCGAGCGACCGCGTGTCGTCGACCATGTCGCGCAGGCTCGCCTTGAAAGTCAGTTTGCGCGGCATCAGGTCGGTGACAACCGCTTCGATCTCTTCGCCCGGGCGGTAGGCCGCCGCCGAACGTCCGGCCCGCTCCCAGGCCAGGTCGCGGGCGAAGATCACGCCGCGCAGCGCCGGCATTTCGACGCTCTCGACGGTGAGCTGCTCGGGCATTTTCCGCGCCGCGGTCCGCACGTCGGTGATCCGGACGCGGTGCGCTTCGCCGATGCGCAGCGGCATGTCCGCCGGAGGAATGCCCTCGGCATAGCGGAGGCTCAACGCGAGGGAGAGGTCTTCGTAGTCGATTTGCAGGATCACTGCCGAAAGCCGCTGACCCGGAACGAACGTCGCGGAAGGTTCGCCCCATGCCAGCTCCCCGCACGGCACGACGCCGGCATAACCGGCCGCGTCGACTGTGAGCGTCCGGTCGTCACCGACCGAAACGACCGTGCATTCCACCGTGCCGTACTGCCGGAATCCGGCTTCCACCCACGGGCGGGGCAGGATTTTCACGAGCGAGAAGCGAAGGCGTCCCTGCTCCCGGTCGATGGCTTTGCAACAGACGGCCACCCGGTCGCCCGGAACGAGCGTCGAACCCAGTCCCGGGGCGAGACCTTCGATCAGGCCCGCATAGCCGGCGTATTCGACCGCCGCCTTCTCTCCGCAGTGCCCGACTACTTCGGCGACTACCGTATCATTGTCCGACACCGGGCAGTAAAGCCATGGATTGGGTTGCAGCCGGCGGATGCTGAGCCGCGGAACTCCGCTCTTCTCCAGTCGTTCGACCACGGCCTCGATCTCTCCGCCCGCCGCGTAGCGGGTCGGCAGGTAACGTTCGCCCAGCCGGAAGGGCGGGGTCCAGGTCGTATCCCCGAGAAGCACCGAGGCTTCCGTGTCGTTGCACTTCACCACCATGAGTTTTTCGGTGATGCGCGTGATCCGGGCGGAGAGGCGCGCTCCCGCGACGAACGGAACGGCGGCCCCGGCCAGCAGTCGCCGCCGGCTGAAGCGGCAGAGGCCGCGGGTGGCGTCGTAATCCAGATGGCAGACCCACAGCCTCTCGCCTTCGTCGTAGAGCGAGCAGGCCGAGTCGACGATTCCCCAGATGATCTCCTCCCGGGGGATGAATCCGAAGCACCCTTCGCCCGGACAGAAGACATGGATGCCCTCTTCGGTGCAGCGCTTCACCTCCACTTCGGCCCCGGCTCCGTTGCGGAATGCGTCGGAGAGCTGCGGGCGCGGCTCCGTCAGCAGCCGGCGCTTTCCGGCGTCGAACCTGGCGACATAAAGCCGGAAACGGCCGTCTGCCGGCAGCTCGTCGGCTGCGACGGACTCCAGCCACGGCTTTCCGGCGAGGATCGCCGTGTCGCGGGGCGAAAGCCACAGGTCGATTCCTTCGTAACGCACGATGGCCGATCCTGCGTCGAAGGCGACGAGCTGCGTTTCGATGAAGGATTCGGGGGCGATACGGAGCGATTTCCACGGATCGGGAATCAGGGTGCGATGGTCGAACAGCAGGCAGCCGCGTTTGAAATCGTAGGCCGCGGCCTGCGCCTCCAGACGCTCGCCGGGTGCGAGGCGCGAGGTTTCCGGCGCACTCCATGTGGCGCGTTCGAAGGAGAGCATGCCGCGGATGCCGCCGGCGGTTTCGACCCGGTACCCGCCCCGTTCCCTGCCGAGGACGGTGATGTCGAATCGTTGGCCGACCATCCGGCGGCAGTCCTCCCGGTCGGGCGAACCGACGTAGAGGCGCTGGTTGCGGCGGTCGATGCCCTCGATGCGTACGCGGCGTAGCTCTCCCGGGTGGAAGAGCGCGTCGGGCTGCACGTCGCCGCAGGCTCCGGCGACGAACGCGCGGGCCATTTCGCGGGAGCAGACGCCCAGCCGGCCCCCGACATCGAAACGCACCTCTGACGCCGTGGCTTCCACGACTTTCGCCTCCGCCACGTCGCCTTCGGCGATCGGAACGCTCCACGGATCGGGCAGCACGGCCTTGCGGCTGAACTGGGCCACCCGCTTCGTGCGGTTGATGAAAATGAGCTGCGCCTCGATCCGCTCGCCTTCGGCGAATGCGCCTTCGGCGCTCGGCGGGGTGATCCACCCGATGCGTTCGCGGGGTATCTCGCCGATGATTCCGTCCAGGGCGACCATGACGGCCATGCGGTCGGTCCGCAATACCGTTACCTCATACTTCGAGCCGACTCGGTAGTTTACCCCGTTCCACGGGGATTCGGCGCCGCCGGTTCCGCTCAGGAACAGAACCCGGGCTTCGGGGTCGAACTTCACGAGCAGGACCCGGAGCCGGTCGCCGGTCCTGTAACGGTTCATTCCGCTCTGGAAGTTGAACCACGAGACATTGTATTTCAGCACCTCGCCCACGATGCCGTCGGCATTTACGAGCAGGTTGCCGTTCGGCAGCACCGCCGCGACGGTCCCCTCCGTCGTGTCGCCCTCCCGGTGGGGGTAGGCCGGCCAGGGGTCTTCGAGCAGCTCCTTGCGGCTGAAGACCAGCTCGCCGCTCGCCGCGTCGGCCCGCAGGACGAGCGCTTCGACCTGCATGCCCGGGCGGTAGGCCGAGCGGTCGACGATCCGGGACGAATTCCAGTCGAGTTCGTCGTTCGGGATATAGCCGATCACGTCGCGGTGCGTCACGATCATCCGGTCGGGGCGTATCTCCGCGATGACCGGGTAGCAGCGGTCGCCTTCGCGCAGGCCGGCCTGCGCCCAGAGGGACTCCCTGTCGTAGAGCAGGCGGACCCGGCGGACGCCGTCACGCTCTTCGGCGCGTACGCGGACCCGGCTGCCGTGGCGGAGCAGGCACCCGGTGACGTAATCGGGCATTTCGGGCCGCTCCAGTTCGATTTCGATCAGCCGTTCCTGCTGCAAGGCCCACAGTTTGCCCGCCTCGGCGGCGTGGGCCACCACCTGAAGGTCGTATTCGGTCCCCGGTTCGAGACTGTCCGGAACGGTGTCGCAGTCCGTGGTGAAACACTCCAGCACAGCCTCCGACGGAGAGAAACGCGAGACGAACGCCTCGACCGTTTCGCCCGCCAGAGTATGATCCCGGCCTGCCCGTCCTCGAAGAGCACCTCGGCGTCGAGCGTCAGACCCTCGTCGAGAGCCTGGATACGGTCGGCGATCAGACTTTTGAACTGGAATTTCGGATCGCCGTGCTCGAAAAAGCCGCAGACGCGCACCTCGGTCTCGAGCGAGTGTTCCCGGAGGTAGTTGTTCAGCGAGTAGGGCAGCTCCTGCGGGTGGAGGTGGAACGAGCAGGAGCATTGGTCGATCGTGGTTCGGATCTCGGTCGTGGCCGGGATTTCCGTCGGGGTGATTTCGCAGCGGAGGATGTCGCCTTCCGCCAGCCCGTAATCGACCGTTTTGTCGAGCAGCTCGAACAGGAAATGGCGCTGCTTGTCGTTGCGTCTGATCATCTTCACCCGCAACGGCTGGTTCGGGAGGTAGACCCCGTTGCGGAAGCGTTCCACGCAGTTGGGGATCGAGTTCCTGTCGACGGTGTGGACCTCGCCGCGATAGCGTACGGAGAGTCCGTTGCGGGTGACGTTGTTGACATGGACCGTGACCGTGTCCCCGACATCGAGCGTCAGCGAGTCGAAGGCGACCGGGGCGTCGTCCGTTACGGGGTCGAACGTGTACCGGAGCCGGCCCGACTGCTCGTCGCGGGTTTTCGAAAGGAGCTTCGCCCGGATTTTCATGCCGCGGCGGTAGGCGGCGGCGATCTCGCCGCTGCGGAAACGCTCGTCGTAGTTCGGAAGCGACTTTTTGTGGATCAGTCCGTCGTTTCCGCCGAAGGAGACGAACAGGCCGAAATCGACCGCCCGGTTGACATAGACATCGAAACATTCGCCTTCCGCGGCCTCGACGGGAGCGGGACGCACCGGATTCAGGCAGACCGGTTCGTCGACATTGGTTTTCAGTCGGTTGAAGTCCGTATAGTCCCAGCATTGCGCTTCGATCCGCTCGCCCGCCAGCAGCCGGAAGAGGTGCTCGCCCGTGCAGTTCTTCGGGTTGAGCGTGAAATGGCAGCTGTTGCCCGGGGCGTAGACCCGGAAGCGTCGGCCCGAAGGGGCGTGGGCGGTCAGTTCGCTTTGCAGCCGCTCCACGTCCGCCGCGGCCAGTCCGACTTCGAGTGTCGTATGTTTGCGGATCGAGGCGATGAGCTGGTCGAACGATTGCTGCACGGCCTGCTGCTGCGAAACCGCGTCGCGCCAGGGGGTTGCCCCGGCGGCGATCTCCACCTCGACGAAGGCTCCGTCGGCGTAGCGCGCCGCGTCCGCGTCGGAGACGGCGATCAGCTGGTCGAATCCGCAGTCGAGGTAGCGGCGGCCGCCGACGCTGCACACGCGCCCCAGCAATCGGTCGGCAGGGGCGGCGGTGCGGATGGGTTGCAGGGAATTCCTATTCTCCATGTGCGTTTTCGGTTGAAGGGGTTTGTGCCGGGTCGGGGGTCAGGTGGAGATACCACTTGCCCTTGGCGATGAAGAAGGAACACGGGGTTCCCTTTTCCCAGGCGGAAATGACCGACCACCGCTGGTTCGACGTGTCGTAGAGCGTGATGGTCACCTGCGACCGGGGAAGGCGCTTGTCGTCGGCCGCCACGGTGAGTTCGAACAGCGTCGTGCCGCTCGCGGCGTCCTGCCGGGTGACTTTGTCCACGACGCGGCCCCGGTAAGAGGGCGCTGCGCCCGCATACTGCACGTTGTCGGCCATCATCGTTTTGCCGGCGTTGCGCCGCCGCTTGTAGAGCAGGTTCTCCGTGACGAAGAAGGTAACCCGGTCGCCGGGCTGGAGCGTCTCGTCGTCCCGCATCGGGTAGTAGTAGTCCTCCGTCTCGTTCTCCACGGAGATAAAGGCGTCGCGGCGTTCGTTGTAATAGACCACCACGCCCGTCTTGCACCCCATGCAGGGCTGCCGCGGAATGTCGCGCAGCAGGCGGATGCGGTGGTTCTTCTCGAAGAGGACATGGCTGTCGGCCTCGTAGCCGGGAGCCGAAAAACCTGCCTCCGTGTCGCAGGTGCAGGCCGTGGTCTTGTGCAGGGGCGAATAGACGGTCAGCCCCTGGGCGTTGTCCTGGGAGACGATGCGGCAGACGTCGAAAACCTGACCGCAGGTTTTCATCCGGCAGATTTGTTCGAAGAACTTTTCATTGTCGAGCAACAGGTAGGAACGGCTCTTGGCCACGAAAAATTCAATGATCTGTTCGTTTATGATCGTGACCGTATGGGCCATTTCGCTGCTGACGACGTCGCAGATGTCCGCGTGGTAGCGTTCGGGACGGCCGTATGCGATCAGCGGGAAGATCACCCCGAATCCCACCTGCTCGGGTTCCGTGCCGGACTCCCCGCGGCGGAAGAAATGGACGCTTCCCGTGTTGAGGATGCGCGGAACCACGCCCGTTTCGGTCTCCACGCCCAGACACAGGTACTCCACGCCGTCCAGTATTTCGGTGACCGGGTTGCGGGGGCGGCACATGATCTTGGTGTCGTCGAGCGAAAGCCACAGTTTGTCGATTCCGGTCAGCGGCCTGACGATCCGGATTCGGTTGCTGCCCGCCTTGTTGTAGCCCAGCGAGTGGATTTTGTACAGCGCCTTGTCGACCTTGGGAATGTCGATCGTGTTGACGACCGGCATCAGGATCTCCACCAGGAGCCGGTTTGCGGCGTAGTATGCCGCGGCGTCCGCCTCCGCGCCGCCCGGGAAATCAACGACCGCCAGCCGCCCGTAACCCGTCCGCCGAACCGCGTCGCCCGCCTGGTAAAGCTCCATCTGCGTCTGGCGTCCGCCGGACGACAGGATGATCCGAGCCGTCTGCGAGACCGTCCGGATGAAGCTGTCGCAGTCGATGGCCGCTTCTCCGGCGCACCACACGAGGAGCGTGCCCGTCCGTTCCCCGACGGTGAGGTTCCGGAAGCCGAACATGACGCCGGGGAACTCTTCGAAGCCGATTTCGCCCGATTCCGGAAAGCGCAGTTCGGCGCGCAGTTCAAGTTCGACGCACCACTGCACCGGCTGCGGCGTCTGCCGGATGCACAGGTGCGCCGTCGAGCCGGGGGCGCGCAGGTAAAGCCCTTTGGCGAGCGGCATGCCCGAGTCGGGCACGAGAAAGCGGGCTTCGCGGCCCTGCAAGTCGATTCCCGCACAGCAGACGTTGACCAGCATGGTGGAAGGGCCGCGCGATTCGCCGGTGAACGAGAGCTGCGCGGGCTGCATTTCGTGCTTCAGCGTGATGGCGAGCGAACCTTTGGCCGGGACGGCGGACTGCCCGTCGGCAAGCTCCAGCTCCAGAAGCGACAGTTTGGAATTCGGCTCGTAATACTCCGCCGATTCGAGGCGCAGGCTGAGTTTCCCGACCCGGAAATCGTCCTTCCCGGCGATGTAGCGGTCGCAGACCGACCGGTCGCGAATCCGGGCCACGAAATCCTCGTGGAATATGCGCAGGACGAACGTGGTGCGGTTCGAGAGGCAGAAGATATAGGGGATATGCTCGGTCGAACCGTCGGGGAGCGTATGGCGGAGCGTTCCCGACGGTTTCAGGTCCCATTTGACGGACGAGCGCAGGGTGAGTTCCGCGAAGCCCTGCTGCATCTTGCATCCCGCGACGAACCGGCAGGTGGCCGACTGGTTTCTGGTCCACAGGCGGACGGATGCGCCGGGGTAGCGGTCGGCGTTCATCAGCTTGTCGGTGATCACCAAGGCCTTGCGGCCGGCGTACCCGAAGAGGATGTAGGGGGTCTCCGGGGCTTTGAGCGGAGCCTGGGTGATCGGCTGGAACAGCCGGTGGCTGCGGTAACGGTTCTCCGGGCGCGTACGTCGGTCGATGACGACCGGTGCGGACCGGTCGTCGCCGCGGAAGAAGGTGATTTCGCCCGTGAAGCGGGGAAGGCCGCAGGCTGCATCGCGCCGGAGCGTAAGGACGCGGTGGCAGATCAGCGGGGCGCTCACGGCGAAACGCAGGCTGCACTCGGCCGATCCGATCCGCACGCCGGTTCCGGCTTCGGCCAATGCGTGCAGCCAGGCGATCTCCGCCTTGTCGTAGCAGGTCACCGAAATCTCCTTGTTGCTGGCCGAGGCCGCATAGGCGAGTTCCGTCCCGTCCGGTGCGACGATCTTCCCCGAGACGGGCAGCAGCGAGCCGTCGCGGCTGCTCAAACTGAAGGTCTCGCCCCGGGCGTCGACGTATCCGTCGGCTTCCACGCGGCAGAACATGCGCGTGTCGTCGGTCCGGATACATGCCGTCAGCCCTTCGAACGGGGTGTTCGCATCCTTGATCGCGAGCCGTATCCGTTCCGCGTTCACATCGAAAATGCGGTAGATCAGCCCGTCGTCCGACTCTTCGCTGTGCGTCTCCTGGGTCAGGTAGTCGTAGATTTCGTTGTCGTAGCGCTTGCGGGCCTCGCCGACCGGAATCTTTTCCAGCGGGAAAGCGTCCAGCAGTTCCGAGAGGTTGCCGGGGGAGATTCCCTTGCGGCCCGTACCTTCGAAAAGGAACTGCATCAGGCAGCGCGGGAAGTGGTTGCGGAAGATGTAGTAGCGGAAGAGGTAAAGCGCCATCTGTTCCCGGTTCTGCAACAGTGCGAAGAAACGCTCGGTGAAAATGAACGCGGCCAGCCTTTCGTCGTCGTAGTTGCGAACCAGTTTGCGCAGCAGCGGCCATCCGATCTTCGTCCGGGAGCGTTCCGCCGCGGGGAGATCGTATCTCGAAATCAGGTAGTCGACATCGTCGATACAGAGCAGCAGGGTGTTGGCGTCCTGCGCCAGATAGTGGTCGCCGCCCTGCCGCTGCGCGTCGGCTTCCCGCCACTCCGCGATATAGCCGTAAAGCAGTTTCTGGGTGTATTTTTTCAGGTTCCCGAAAAGCAGCGAAAGGAACTTCCGAATCCGCAGCGCCGAGCGGGGGCGGAACAGCACCAGGTCGAGGTAGCGCGAGTGCAGGAAACGGTAGAACAGCCTGACGTCGGTGCAGTTGTCGATCAGCGCCCGGTGGAGCGCCGACGCCTTTACGGAATTCTCGGGCAGCTGCATGCCGAAATCGTCGGCGACGGTCAGCAGCAGGGTCGTCAGCCAGTAGTCCGAGAAAAGCTCCCTGAAAATCCGTTCGCTCGACAGGACGACGGCGTATTCGGCCAGCTGCCGGATATAGTCGTAATCCCCTTCCGTGTCGGGAATCGGATGGCCGATCCGGTAGACGACCATCGTATTGAGCAGCCACGATTCGATCAGCAGCCGCGCGTTGGGATTCGTTTTGTCGGTATAGGGTTTCAGGCCGGAAGCCATGCGCGCCACGAGGGCCAGGTTTCCGTTGACGGCCGGTTTTGAGGGCAGGCCTTCGGTTTGCAGCACGCCGTCGGCGGTGGTTGTCGCGGCCGGCTGTGCGGGATTGCGCCCCAGGTCGTAGAGGGCCTTGACGAAATCGCGGCCGTCGGCGATGCACCCCTCCTTGCGGACCCATCCGCTGCAAATCAGCTCCAGCGTGAGTTTCAGGATTTCGAAATTGCGCTCGTTGGTTACATCCAGCTGCCCGGGCAGCGGCGCGTGCCGTTCGCAGAAGTCGAGCGCCAGACGCCGGGCGAAGAAATATTCGAGGTAGGTGTCTACGAAAAACGTGAGCCAGCTCCCTTTGTGGTCGACGCTTTGTTCGACGATGTGCAGTCCGATCAGGCTGTCGACGAGCTTCTCCACCCGGTCGGCCCCCTTGTAGCGCGGGTCGCGGGCGATCTCGATGACGAAATCCTCGCGCAGGACCCGTTGCCCTTCGGCCGCGATCCGCCAGGCCATCTGTTGCAGCAGGTCGAAGGCGTTGAAATTGACCGCTTCGTCCACCAGCTTCTCCCGGCTCCGGACGCTCAGCGACGACCGCATGAACATCTCCAGCAGTTCGCCCCGGTTGCCGACCGCCGGAATCTTGTATTCCGTGCTGCCGAGCAGCAGGGCGGCGATCATCATAAAGTTGAGCGGCGTGCCCAGCAGCTCCTCGATTCCGGCCCGGATTATTTGCAGCCGGAATTCGTTGATCCGCTCCTCCGGGAGTCCCAGCTGGCGGAGGTAGAGCAGAATCTGGTCGAGCGAAATCTCGCAGAGGTGGTAAACCCCGCACCCCTCGATCCGCCGGAAAGCCTCGCGGCAGGCTGCGAATTCGTGAATGCGTCCCGTGATGTGGAAGCGGCACTTGTCGTATTTGGCGATGAACGATCCGAGCGAGGCGATGAAGAGTTCGGGGCGGGAGACCTTCAGTTCATTCAGCCCGTCGATGAAGAGCGCGATGCGGCCCTCTGCGAGCAGCTGCTCGGCATGGGCGAACACCATGCGCTTCCGGTCCTCGGTCGTCGTGATTCCGAAACCCGCGTTGAAGGCCGTCCGCAGGGCGTCGTCCATCGTTTGGCCTTCGGTGACCGCGTTGAGATTGATACGCAGGGGCAGGATCGAACGGTCGCCGTTGTGCCACAGGTCCGCATACTGGCGGATCAGGCGGATCAACACCGTGGTCTTGCCTGCGCCCGGGTTGCCCAGAATCAGGCTGATGCGGTCTCCGGCGTCTATCAGGTCGTCCATCGCCATGCCGCCCTGTTCGCCGTCCGTAAAGTCGCCGCTTTCGTGCGGACGGCCGCCGTAGTCCGGGTCGGACAGCCCCTCCCCGGCATCCTGCCGGCGCTGGAGTTTCAGAGGCAGCAGATTCAGCGTCTGCTGGTTGTCGATCCGGCCGATGAAGCCCACCTTCTGTTTTAGTTCGCGGTTCTGTTCGCCGAGCAGCTCCTCGAGGTAACGGTCCTTGAACCGTTCGAGGTCGAAATCGTCGGCCGGAGATGCCGCTGCGGCTTTCTCCGGGGGAAGCTCGGGCCGGTGTTCGTCGAGATACCGCCTGTAATAGCCGGCATGGTGGTGGAGCAGCAGCAGCAGTCCGGTCAGCGTCAGCAGGAACAGTTCGTCGTATGCGTCGTTCGGGTTTTTCCGGACTGTCAGGATGTCGCTTTCAGAGACGCCGGTGTCGCTCGGGGAGTGCGTGATTCCGTTCCGGTAGCGGCGCAGCGTGTCGAAAAGACCTTTATACCGACTGTCGAACAGACCGCGTTTCCCGTCGGGAGACGGGACGCTGAGTTCGTTGAGGATGTATCCGAGGCCGTGTTTTTCGGCTTCGATCTGCCGCAGCAGGTCGCCGTTGCCGCACAGCAGGTAGATGAAGACTTTGATGTAGGATTCGAGCGAGATAAGCCCCATGCGCGTACACTCGATCCGGTCCTTGTCGTCCTTGTCCGGGAGATCGAGCCGGTTCCACAGCCCCTGGAATTTGGTCGCCAGCTCCGGCGTCGCCGCGCTGAACAGCACGATGTCGTCGAGCAGCTTCATCAGCTCCTCGAATTGCTCCAGGGGGACGATTGACCGGATCTGGACCTCCTCCACCGGCCGGTAGGTTTTGTCTTCCCGGTTGAAATAGTCGATATAACCGCGTCGGAACCGTTTTTGCAAATCCGGAACAATAATATTGGCGATGCGGTCGCTGCTGAATGTGGACATGGGCTGTGAATGACATTTACGGCCGCACGCCGACTTTCCGGACATCCGGTGAACCGGGAATGACCGTTCCGTCGGAAC
>ENA-UONU01001231-UONU01001231.1-human-gut-metagenome-genome-assembly--contig:-CS51-NODE-1231-length-20123-cov-20.506229_pt1 | contig 20123 bp, 25 predicted proteins | sample MGYA00242462_ERZ724009 | MGnify/ENA metagenome assembly ERZ724009 | reverse complement strand
TCTATAACTGAAACCATACCACTTACAGAATGCCACAAGAGAGAAACAATGTCAACAAATAATACAGAGAGGATTTATTTTTGGCTAAATCTCTTTACTCTATCGGCGGGTGCTTTGAAACAAAAAAGTACAGGCATAAAAACGTTTTACCGACTTAAAACCATAAAAAAATTGTTAAATCTGTGTTTTTTTCCTGTTGTTATACGGCAATATTGGTGTATATTCGTCGCAGTTAATAATTTAAATGGAGAAAAATATGTTTATCAGTGAAGCTATGGCACAGGCTGCCGACGCAGCGGCGGCGACTTCGCAGGGAACCCTGACCGGAACCTTGATTCAGCTCGGGCTTATTTTCGTTATTTTTTATGTTATTTTAATCCGTCCGCAGCAGAAGCGGATGAAAGAACATGACAATCTGCTGGCCTCGATTAAGAAAGGCGACCGGATTATTACCGGCGGCGGCATTTACGGCACGGTTGTCAAAGCAGACGAAAGCCCGGAACTGGTCGTTGAAATCGCCGAAGGCGTCAACATCACTGTCAACCGCCTGACGGTTCGCGACGTGGTTAATCCGCAGAGCACCGCTCCGGCCAACTCCAACAAAAAATCCAAAGTAAAATCAAAATCCAAAAAATAAGCAAGGGATTGAATATGTATAAATTATCTCGTTCAAGGATTTTTATAATCCTGGCAATTTGCGTTTTGGGACTGTTTTTTGCCATTCCCAATATGCTGAGCGACACGTCAAAATTGCCGAAGTGGTGGCAGCCGGTTAACCTCGGTCTGGATTTGCAGGGCGGTTCCAACCTGTTGCTGGAAGTTAAAATGGACGATGTTCTGAAAGAGCGGATGTCTTCAATCGAAGATTCCGCCCGTCAGGTTCTGCGCGAGAGCAAAATCCGTTATCAAAATCTGAAAGCCGGCAGCGACGCGGTCAGAGTTAAAATTGAGAATCCGAATTCCCGCACTCAGGCGGTCAGCAAATTCCGCAAGATGGACGACGGATTAGACGTCAGCGAAGGTGATGACGGCGAAATCGTCATTCGTTATACCGACGTGGCTCTGAACCAGATGAAAGCCAAAGTGGTTGACCAATCCATCGAAATCGTCCGCCGCCGTATTGACGAGCTGGGCACGAAGGAGCCGGTAATTCAGCGGCAGGGCAGCGACCGCATTGTCGTTCAGCTGCCGGGGTTGCAGAATCCGGAATATGTCAAAACGCTGCTCGGCAAAACGGCTAAAATGTCTTTTCACATGGTTGACAGCCGTTCGACCGCAGCGGATGCCCGCCGCGGCAAGCTGAGCTCAGCCTCGCGTCTGGTCAACGGTTCGGAAGGCGAAACCTATGTTATCAGCCGCAAACCTGTTGTCGGCGGTGAAAACCTGATTGACGCCCAGCCGTCTTTCCAAGACGGCGAGCCGGTGGTCAGCTTCAAGTTTAACAGCCTCGGCGGCAAGAAATTCGGCGAAGCGACCAAAAACAACATCGGCGAACGTCTGGCGATTGTTTTGGATAACGAGGTTATTTCAGCTCCGGTTATTCAGAGCGCCATTCTCGGCGGCAGCGGCATTATCAGCGGCAACTTTACGGTAAAATCTGCCAGCGATCTGGCTTTGCTGCTGCGCTCAGGCGCCCTGCCCGCTCCGTTGGAAGTTTTGGAAGAGCGCACCGTCGGTGCCGGACTGGGTGCCGACTCTATCCGCGAAGGTATTTTTGCCTCGGTGGTCGGCTTGATTGCCGTGGTGGCGTTTATGATTGCCGCTTACGGTCTGTTCGGCATTTTTACGACGATCACGGTATTCATTAACCTGTTCCTGATGCTGGGCATTTTGAGCATGATCGGAGCAACGCTGACCCTTCCGGGCATTGCCGGTATTATTCTGACTATCGGCATGGCGGTTGATGCCAACGTACTCATTTTTGAAAGAATGCGGGAAGAAGTTAAACACGGGCGTTCGACAAAAGACGCGGCTGAAGCCGGCTTTACCGAAGCCTGGGCAACGATTTTGGACTCCAACCTGACAACGCTGGTTGCCGCAATCGTTCTGTTTTATTTCGGTTCCGGCCCGGTTCGCGGTTTTGCCGTTACGCTGGCTATCGGTATCGCAACCTCCATGTTTACGTCGGTAACGGTCACCCGGCTGATTATCGCTTCGTGGATTGCCAAATACAAACCGACCAAACTGCCTATTTAATATGTTAAGGAATAAAAAATGAGAATTTTCAGTTGGGTAACCAAAGACACCAATATCAATTTTATGGGAATGCGTAAGCCCGCTTATGTTTTCTCCTCATTACTGGTGGTTTTATCCGTCATCTGCATTGCCGTTAAGGGGTTTAATTACGGCATTGACTTTTCCGGCGGTATTTTGATGGAAGTCGGCAGCAGCCGTCCGGTTAATCTGGAAGACATTCGCGCCAAGGTTAATCAGGTTGACCTTGACGACGTTAACCTGCAGACCGTCGGCGAAACCGGCACCGAATTTATGATTCGGGCACAGGCCAAAGAGCTTAGCGAAAAAGAGCAGATGGCAGCGGTTAACAAAATCAAACAAGTTCTGGGAACAGACGAGTTTGAGTTTCGCCGGGTCGAGCTGGTCGGACCGCAAGTCGGCGACGAATTAAAGAAAGCCGGTGTTATCGCTTCCGTTATTGCGATTTTGGCGATTTCACTGTATATCTGGTTCCGCTTTGAATGGCAGTTTGCTCTGGGCGCTTTGGCCGGTCTGGTTCATGACGTGCTGGTTACTTCGGGCCTGCTGTCGCTGTTTGACATGGATTTCAGCCTGACGACGGTTGCAGCCATTTTGACTTTGGCCGGTTATTCGGTCAATGACAAAGTGGTTACTTATGACCGTATCCGGGAGAATCTGCGCAAATTCAAAAAAATGCCGCAGCTTGAACTGCTGAACAAAAGCATCAATGACATCTTCTCGCGGACGATTTTGACCGGTTTGACCACGTTTCTGGCCGCTTTGGCTCTGTTTGCCTTCGGCGGCGACACGCTGCGCAGCTTTTCCTTTACGATTGTTGCCGGTGTTGTGGTCGGAACCTATTCTTCCATTTATGTTTCCGCCGTTTTGCTTAACCTGTTTGACCTGCGGGCAACCCAGGAAGCCAAAGAGCAGGTTATCAATCCGTTCGGCAACGTTGATTAAGGGAAGATATCTTTACGCTGAAAAAAGGAGTTCAATTTTGAACTCCTTTTTTTGATGCTGTCTAAGTCAAAATACTGTTGCGGTCAACTTTCAGCCGGCGCCATTCCTCCATGGCCGCCGCGTCGCCCTCGGCGCAGAATTCCAAATCTATCTTGATTTTACAGTCATAAAAGCTCGCCAGATAACTCAGCATTCCCCAGTGAATATAGGCTCTTCCGCTTTCAACATAGTCAAAATAATGCGGAGAAACATTGGTCTTCATCGCCAGTTCCTCCAGCGTAACCCCGTACATCATCCGCCGCTCATAGAGCTGCCGTCCCAGGCGGGTAAAGGTTTCATGATTGTTTTTCTTAACTTGTTTTTTAGTCAACATATTTCAACTCCATTTTGTCTTAATATCTTTGCAAACTTCAACGAAAGTCAGGCAAAGATAATTTAGTTAAAACAAAACCCACCTTTGAAACTAAAGGTGGGGGAGTTCGAAACTGTGAAAGAAACAGTCCGGATTATTCGACCATATAGGCTTATATCTCCGGCTCCCCTCAATAAGGAGTCGTTCTTTTTCTTTCGGGAGTTTCGACACTCCGCAGTTCATCTCTGAACTGCGGAAACCATTCTAAAGGCTAAAAGTTAAATTGCAATTAAAATGTTCAGAAACCGGGCGGCAAAGCGGCATTAATCTCTTATTAACCGTTCGGCGCTATTCTGAAAACGAAATACAAAGTTTTTTTATTCCGCGCCCGACACTGGGGCTTGCAAATTAAAAAAACTTATGCTACATAAACGTTACGGAATAAAAATGGATGTTATGTCATGATTATTGATGGTAACAATAAAAAGCAGAGAAGTATTTTAACCAATAAATGCTTCTATCAAACGACCGCACGGATTATGCGCGACTTTGAAGAGAAAGGCTATGCCAATTCCGCCGATGAAACCGCAAAGGTCATTTCGGCCTATCACGATGTGGTCAAAAAACGCACCAAAAACAATTTCAATTCCGATTACAATGCCGCTTTTCAGCGCATAGACAATGCCATTGCCACGCTGGCCAATAAGGTCTTTTACGACTATGACAAAAAAAGCTATGATTATGCTTACAAATCCTTTGAAGAATTTGACCATATCAATGCAATCGTCGGGCGTCAGCACATTAAGAACAATTCCATTTAAGCTGCTGTGACTTGTTGAGTCCTCTCTTGCAATTTAGGTTAAATTGCGGTAGATAAGGGTTATTATTTTGATAACTCATTAAAGGACTATGTCATGAAGAAAATATCATTAATCGGATGCGGCCGCTGGGGCACCTTTTTAGGCTGGTATGCCGGAAACTACTGCGGTTTTGAAAAGGTTGACATGTATGACATTCCGACATCGCCGAATTTTATCGAACTGCGCGACACCCGCAAAAATCCGTATCTGACCCTTTCCGACAATATGGAACTTCATGACAAGCTGGCAGATGTTCTGGGCAACGAAATTATCATTGTTTCTATCGGCTGTCAGCATTTTCGCGGTTTGTGCCGCGAGCTGAATGCTTTTGACCTCAGCGGCAAAACATTTCTGCTGGCGATGAAAGGACTGGAAACGCCCAGCGCCGCCATTATGCATGACATCATGAAGCAGGAAATCAAACAGGATATTCATATTGCCGTTTTGGCCGGACCGGGACATGTTCAGGATTATATGAAAAAAGTTCCCTCCTGCGCGGTTATCGATTCATACGAAGAAGCAACCAAAGATATGCTGATTAAAAATCTGCAAAGCGATTTAATCCGTTTTTATTACGGTTCAGATTTAATCGGCAATCAGGTCGGCGCGGCACTGAAAAATGTTATCGGTCTGGCTGCCGGCATTTTGGACGGTTTGGAATGGTATGGACTAAAGGGGGCCCTGATGGCCCGGGCGCCGATTGAGGTGGGACGGTTAATCGGTTATTTCGGCGGGAATCCGCATACGGCTTACGGGCTGGCGCATCTCGGCGATTATGAAGCGACCCTGTTTTCAAAACACAGCCACAACCGGATGTTCGGCGAGAAATTTGCCCGCGGGGAAGATTTCGGCAAACTGGCGGAAGGTGTTCCGACGCTGGAAGCCGTCAAGACAATTGCCGATGCCAAGGGAATCGATATGCCGATTTGTCAGGCTTTATATAAGGTTATTTACGAAAAAGCCGATATAAAAGAAACCATCCGCGGCATGTTTAACCGAGACTTGAAACAGGAATTCGACCATATCTGCTGATTCAGATGCTTACACCGACTTTATCTCCCCTCATAACGGGGAGATTTTTATAAATGACAATTTAAGTTGATTTTTTTGTCTAATTTTATTATACTCTGTTTAATTCAGGTTTGGTTCGAGGAGACAATTATGCTCAAATTGACAAATACACAAAAAAAGATACTTAAAGACGCGATAAAAGAAAGTGTTAAAACAGGTGCTAAAGTTATGGTTACGGGAGTTGCCCTGTCGGCAGCAGCGGCTATGGGCGGCCCCGTTGCGGGGCTTGCTGCCGGAGGAACCGTTTGGGCCGTTTTGACACAAACCAAGCATCTGTCGAACGGATTTAATGCCGGACTAAAAAAATGGATGCAAAAAGACAATCAGCCACTTTCTCTGCGGGCCAAATTATTAAAATTCCGCAATGCCGTTTCCGTCGGTGCGGCAACGGCTCATAACAGTTTGGAAAACGAAAACATGAAACGCAATCCGTTTTTCAAAACATTTTATGAAAAAGCAGCCAAAGAAGGGCGTAAAGTTAAATTCTCAGAAAGACTTAAAGCGGCCCTGCAATTTTCTGCCGCCAAACATGAGGTCAGAATGATACACAAAAAAAACATAGACAACATTCTGGCATCTTACCGCCAACGATAGCCGTAACCGATGACAATAGAGAAAGTCAAACACTTTTTTGCCGCAGAAGGCAAGGCTGTTATTGAATTATCACAATCGTCCGCAACGGTTGAACTGGCAGCCCGGGCATTAAACACGGAACCGGCACGGATTGCCAAAACACTTTCTTTTGCTGTCAACGGCAGCGTTGTTTTGGTCGTAGCGGCGGGCGACATGAAAATAGACAATCATAAATTTAAAGACTATTTTCACTGCAAAGCCAAAATGCTGTCTGCCGAAGAAGTGCTGTCTGCCACAGGGCATGCAGTCGGCGGCGTATGTCCGTTTGCTTTGCCCGACCCCAAACCGTCGGTTTATCTGGATGTATCACTGCAACGCTTTGAAACGGTTTTTCCGGCCTGCGGCAGCAGCAATTCGGCGATTGAACTGGCACCGGACGAATTGTTCAGATATGCCGGCGCGGCTGCATGGATAGACATCTGCCGCCCGTTTGAACGGGCTTAACGCAGTCGCGGCGCTACTTCCAATATTTTTTGAACATAAGCCAGATCATCAGACCGGCACATGACACAAACGCTTTTCAGGTGCAGATTGTCATCAAAATCCGCCGCTGAGAGTTCGGTAATTTCCTGTCCGTCCTGAAGCCGATACAGCCGCAGTCCCATCGCCCGGCCGATGGCCCAGCCGCCGGCCAAATCCCAGATTGACATATAAAAAGCATAAGCGCGGGCACGCTGCGTCACCAAATAAAGCAGCTGTACCACCGCGGAATAATAGTTAACAAAGACGGTTTCCGACAATTTAAAATCTTCGGTCAGCGGCGTGTTCCAGGGATGTCCGAAAATTATCGGGCAGGAACAGCGAATCTGCGGCTGCAAGACCTCGGTTTCTTCTTCCGGCTGAAAAGCTTCACGCACCAGGCGGACTTCCGCGCCGTCAAAACAGGCGAGTTCACGGGTCGCCGGCATATATAATGCGCCGCAGCAGGGTTTGCCCCGGCGGAAGATGCCGACAGAAATACCGTACAGCGCCTGAGAGCAGGAATAAGGCAATGTGCCGTCAATCGGGTCAATAATAAACTGATACTCCGCCTGATTAATCCGCTGCCATTTGTCCTCCCCCAGCGTATTCAGGCTTTCTTCATCAATAATCACATAGTCCGTATCAGCAAAACGGCGGGCAACAAACTGGCGGAAGAGTTGGCTGATTTCCAAATCGGCCGCGGTTACCACAGAGGTAACGCTTTCGGCTTTGAGGTAATTGGCCGAGGCGTCGAGGTGGTTCTGAGCACCGCGGGCAATGTCTCCGGCCAGGCGCATAAAGTCCAGAATATCGTCTATCATCATTTGTTCCTTTTCATTCGCTGTCATCACAAATTTCCTCCACGCTCCAGGTGCCGTCATTATACGTCAGGCGCAGCAGGGCGCCGTTTTCAAGCCGTTTCATTTTCAGACCGAACTGCAGCATCAGGCAGCGGATTGCCGCACTATGGGACGATATGCCGATGACCTCTTCGGGGGTTTCCAGCAAAGCGGAAACCGCGGCGAACATGCGCTGCATAATTTCATATTTGCTCTCGCCGCCTTCAAAGCGGAAATGAATATATTCAGCGTCAAGATTCCGCCAGTTTTTATATTCTTCGGTCAGGATAATGTCTTTATGGTATTGGCCTTCATTGATGCCGAAATTGCCCTCGATCAGGTCATTATTGACAATAACGGGAATATGAAGTTCACGGCCGATAATTTCAGCCGTCTGCAAGGCACGCTGCAACGGGCTGGAATAGATTATCCGCATGCCCAGCGGACGCAGGGTTTCGGTCAGCAGATGAGCCTGAGCCACACCGGCCAGGTTGAGCTCGGGATTGTGTCCGGCCCCCTGCCAGCGTCCCTCACGGTTAAAATCCGTTTCGCCGTGACGGAAAATATAAAAAACTTTATGAGCCATGCTCTCACCTTTTGCCGCGGATTGTCTCAAACTTGTTTCAGCATAAGCCCGAGCCGTTAAAATCTATTTAACGGAATTTTATTCCGGCGGCTTTTTATGATGCGTTTTCCGTTTCACGGCGCAGACGGCTCCAGTATTGCCGGTCTTCTTCCGTCAAAGGGCGGAGAATCCGACAGGGATTGCCGGCCGCTATCACGTTAGCGGGAATGTCTTTGGTGACAACCGAACCGGAACCGATGACAACATTACTGCCGATGGTTACGCCCGGATTGATAACGGTGTTGCCGCCGATCCAGACATTATTTCCGATGGTTACGGGTTTGCCGAACTCAATGCCGGTGGCGCGGATTTCCGCGTCAAGCGGGTGCCCGGCCGTATAAATGCAGACCCGCGGGCCGAACATAACATTGTCTCCGATGGTTACCGGACAGACATCCAGAATGATGCAATCGTAATTGGCATAAAAATTGTCTCCTGCACGGATGGGAAAACCGTAATCACAATGAAAAGACGGATGTATGCCGGGATTGCGCCCGATATGTCCGAACAGGCTTTGAATGATTTCCCGCCGGCGCGGTTTTTCATCTTCATTGGTCGCATTAAACTCATGGCATAAATTGCGGGCTCGGCGTCGCAAGCCCGACAATTCCTCATCTTCGGCAAAATAAAGCTTTCCCGCCAGCATTTTTTCTTTTTCGGTCATTTCCTTGGTCCTTATAAATTCTGTCTGACATATTATTCTGCATCAGCGTTAAATAAATTATGAAGACGGAAACAATATAATTATTTTCCGGCAGCATTCATAAAAAAACCGGATGCTTTCGCCGCATCCGGTTCTATAAAGCCGTCGGTTTTATTCTTTTCCGACGAATCTTTCCCTCAGTTTTTTCTGTCTCCTTTGTTCGTTAAGAGCCTTTTTCTTTGCGGCGGCCGCCCGGGCTGCATCCTGTTCGGCTTTTTTCCGCGCGGCTTTTCGGGCTTCGCGATTTTCCCGTTCCTGCCGGGCTTCATAGTCCTGATAAGCTTTTCTTTCTTCAGGCGTCACGATAACGAACTTATCAAAAAAGTTAGCCAGTTCTTTATTATCTTTTATTTGATAGCGGACCGCATTCGTATCATAAATATCCGTTCCTGCGTCCAATTCAACCCGGTTGTAACTGTCATCAAGAGAAATGCATCTATCGGGAACTTTGCTCTCTCCTTCTTCTATCGTATTATTAGCGGCAATGGATACGGAAACAATCTTATCCTGATACATGACCGCAATATGACGAAACGTCGTATCAACCAAGGCGGGATCGCTCATTCTGGGATCACCGAAAAAAATTTGACGCCGGAGACTGGTTGCCCCGTCGGCAACAAAATAATCATCATTCCGGTTTTTAATTTTGCGGACGGAGGCTTCTTTTTCAACTTTCTGCTCCGTTTTTCCGAGAAAATTATAATAAGAAGACGGTGTTGCGCAGTTTTTGACCTTCTCAACCGCTTCCTGATCCAACGGCTGAATTTCGCCGACTTTTGACATTCTGGAAATACATTTGTTTTTCAGAGCCGTCATTCTTTCTTTTATTGTTGACATTTGTGCCTCCATTCAAAAGCAGGTGTCTTATTCGCGGACAAACTGACGTCCGTTCGTTGCCGGAACTTTGGTGATGGAATAAGCCTTGAGAAACTCGGCTTTCTGCACCATGCGGATGCCGCTGCCGTCCTTGACCAGATAAGCGCCGTCTTTGTCCGCAATCTGAGGAGTTCCCGCCGGGCCTTCAAATTCCACACCGGGATTAACCAAAACGGCATTGACCGCTTCTTTTTTCTTTACGGAAGAAAAGACCTTGCCTATTTTAATATCCTCTTTGGCCGGAGCATCTTTTAATCCGGCGGCGAAATTGACGTCCGTATCCCACAAATCTGCCTTGCCGCCCTCATTGACAACATTTTCTTTCAAATAATTAATAAACTTGTTAAGATGGATAATGTTATTAAACGTTTCCGGATGCTGTTCAATATACCGGTTGATTTTTTCTTTGCGGCCGGGCGCGTCATAACAAATCAGGCAGCCGTCTTTTTGTTTCAGCACCTGTTCGCAATTATCTTTCGGATTATGGAAAACCAAACCTTTAACATCTTCCATAAACGGTCCGTCGGCACCCCATTCTTCACGCTTGGCATCTCTGGCGCCGGCAAAGCCATAAGCCGGAATAATAATCCGCTTCATATCGGTCGGAACAGCTTCAATGGTGGGCTGTTCAAACATTTTGGCTGCTTGCTCGTTGGTAATCATGGTATTTTCTCCTATGGTTGTTTGCTCATAGGTTATTAATACCGTTTCTTCACCGATTTGTCAATATGTGTTAACTCTAAATTAGACAAAATTTTCTATTGACAATTTTATTTATGCCAATAAAGCATATTTTCACCTGTAAAAAATTAAAACGACACTCCAACATTTTTCTGTTTTAATGCAATTTTAATCGCCAGTCGGTTATAGTGAACAAAACCCAAACAGGAGACTAAAATGCAGGATATCATCAACGGGCGCTGCGGCTGGTGCGGAACAGACAGTCTTTATGTGAAATATCACGATGAAGAATGGGGCAAGCCCGTCAGCGACGATAACGTATTGTTTGAATTTCTGGTTTTGGAAAGCGCCCAAGCCGGCCTGAACTGGCTGACCATTCTAAAAAAACGCGGAGGATACCGCCGGGCTTTTTGCAATTTCAGCATTGAACTGACTGCACAAATGAGCGATGAAGACATTGAAAAACTGATGACTTTCGACGGAATTATCAAAAACAGGCTTAAAATAAAATCAGCCGTTACCAATGCCCGCCTTTTTTTGGGCATACAAAAAGAGTTTGGCAGCTTTCATAATTATATTCTGTCTTTTTTCCCCGGGAAGAAGCCGATTGTCAACCATTTCCGCTCCTTAAGCGAGGTTCCCGCCTCATCGCCGGAATCAGACGCCATCAGCAAAGATATGAAAAAACGGGGTTTTAAATTCTTCGGCACGACGATTTGTTATGCCTTTTTACAGGCGACGGGATTTGTTGACGACCATTTGGCCGACTGCATCTGCCGCTAGGAATGGTAAATATTTATTTTCTGCCAACAAATAACTATATTAATCTACTTCAGGAAACTTTGACCATAGAAATTCAAATTCATTCTAAATATTTGTCTCTGATATAAGTGATTATTTTATGAGTAACTAAACTTTTGAATATTTGTTTATTAAAACAACTTTCAGCAATTTTTTTCAATATCTCAGTACATTCCGCTTTGACTTTTCCGATGAAAGCTCTAGTTGCTACCAAATTTGAAGATAGAACATAAATATCTCCAGTGTCGTTATCAATTACCTCATCGGCAATCATACCATTTAGCCGACATTTTCAGTTGAAACAAACAGTTTAAGATGTTTACTGTAAGATATATGCTTTACTTCAAAACTATATGCCTGAAGCTTATTAAAAAATATAGAATCACCAAACATTCTTTTTATCTCTAAAATATTAATTGTTTTATTTTAGTATCTGGCGAAAGTCAAATATATTATTCTTAAGTTGACATTCTATATTATTTAATATTTACTAACAATAAATTGCAACTACTACACAAGAAGAACAGCACACCTATTAGTTTTGAAATTGTCCTTAAGATAATTTATTCTTTGAAAGTGCTTATTCATATTCTATATTTCCAATTATAAGAGATATAAAAACATGGCCATACTAATAAATTCTTTTAAATGTTCTAAACTTCTATGTATTTCAATAATATCTTTTTTTATTATCGTATTAATCATGGTCGGATTTATTGTTTCATACCATGTTTCCATAGAAAATATTTTTGAGAAAAGCATAAATTATAATACTCAGTTAATTAAAGGGTTATCTATCGTTAACACTAAATCAAAAAAATATGTTATTATTAGTCAAAATGATACTTTAAAAAGTTTTGATAAAGCTCAAACTTCCCAATATAAAAGTTTTCTAGAAAAATACTTAGAAATTCAAGCTAACTGGCTCAATGCATGGTTAACTATTCTTGCTATAATTTTGGGACTTTTAGGTATTGCTATTCCTATTTGTTTTACAAAATTTTATGAAAACAAAAAAATAGAAATCGAAAAATATAAATTTGATTTAGAGCATATACGTACAACAGTCCAGCAAAAAAACAATCAACTTGTTAGATTACTATCTGATGTACGCGGTACTAATCAGCGTGTTAAGTCATTATTTCAAGATCTTGATACTAAAAATCTACAAATAGATACTCTTATTGTTGAAACACAGCAAATACAAAGAAATATTCGCGATGAAAACAGTTTTCGGCAAAAACATTTAGACGATTTATTAAATCAGACCCAACTACTTCAAAATGAAATTGAAAAAGAAGCAATTACCATCAAAGAGAAAAGTAATGAGATTACTAATATCTATCATCAAATACAAAACTATGCAGAAGAAGCTCAAAAAATAAAATTAGATACAGAAGCTAATAATTATATGAATATGTCTTTTCACTTTTGCAAAGATAACCAATATTTAGAAGCATTATCACAAATAAATAAAGCGATAGAGCTTAGGCGCAAGCCAGAGTATCTTGCATTTAGGGCATTTATATATTCTAAAATGAAAAACTATTCAAAATCCATAGATGATTATATTGAAGCAATCTCCCAAAAAGCAAATGATTTTCCTCTACACATAAGTCTTGGTGTTGTATTTCTTCAAGCTGGACAACTTTCTCAAGCTATTGACATTCTAAATAAAGCAAAAGAATTAAATCCTCGACATCCTATAGCTTATTATAACTTAACGGAGGCTTACATTCGGAATAATGAGTATAAGCGAGCTTTAGAGGCTTTGACAACATATATTTCTTTAGAAAATTCTCCCTTTATTATGGATGATGATAAAAAAACATGGACAGAAGCTCTTGATTTAGCTCCTAGAAATTCTGATGTAAAAAAAATAAAAGCGCTAATTGAAGCGAAATTGACATTGAGATATAGAAATTGTCTTTAGATTTTATAATTCTGCTCCATAGGCAAAAAGAGGTAATTAATCTCTAAAAAGTATCTATTGAAGCGGAAGTGGCAAGACTCGAACTTTTTCTGGCTGCGTAAGGCTTGCGCTTATTGGCGCGCGCCAACTCCGCTGCGGTCACTCGTTTTTTAAGATTTGGATCGCCGCCTGCCGTCGGCTCCCAAATCTAACAAAACTTCGCCTCTTGCGGTCAAAACAACCGCTACTCCGGTTGTTTTTATCCTCGAGCCTCTATCGAGGTCGCAAGTTCTTTTTTTCATAAAAAAAATCTCCCTGAAGGAGATTTTGAATTGGTGGGAGTGGCAAGACTCGAACTTGCGACCTCTACGATGTCAACGTAGCGCTCTAACCACCTGAGCTACACACCCGACGACTTGTCTTTAATACAATAAAAGATTTTACAAATCAAGCGAAAATTTCATCAAGGGCGGAAAAAAATCAAATTCCTTTCTTCTTCTCTCTTTCTGCCGCATAATTCTTTTATTCCGGAACTTTTTATTTGCCGACAAATTATTAAAAAGTTAATCTTTTCGGCTTATACTGGGCTAAGGTTAAAAAGTATGCGTTGAAAGGGCTGATCTTGGCAGACAAAAAACTGGATTTTAAAGTCGATTATTCCAAACTAAATATCTTTGACGAATATAACAGCAAAGATATTAAGTTTCCCATGGTCTTATCGGTTCCGCACAAGGGTATGCTTTTTCCGGAAGAGTTTCTGGCCAACAGCCGCTGCGGAATCGACGAACTGCGCAGCAATGAAGATTCGTTTGTCGATGAACTGGTTAAAAAGGCTTCAGATGCCGGTATTCCGATGGTTGCAATGAATATTGCCCGTTCGTTTGTCGATGTCAACCGGGATAAGATTGAACTTGACCCGACCATGTTTTACAATCATCCGCATGCCAACGAAAGCAATATCGGCGGCCGGCGCTGCCGTGTCGGACTGGGCGTCATTCACCGCATTACGGCAAAAAACCACAGCATTTATGACGGCCTGCTCGATTACAACGAAGTAACGGAGCGCTTTGCCCAAGTATATGACCCATATCATAAAAAATTACAGCAGCTGATTGACAAAGTCATCAAAAAATTCGGCTTCTGCCTGGTGCTGGACTGCCACTCCATGCCGTCCGAAATCTGTTCGCTGATGCAGGATACCGCCAAAATCGACTTTTGCCTGGGCACTTTGTTTGAGCAGAGCTGTCCGGCCGAAATGCATGATATTTTTAAACAGCAGCTGGAGGAAGACGGGTATAACGTTGCCGACAACTGTCCCTATTCCGGCGCATATATCACCTTTAACTACTGCCAGCCGCGCAAAGGAATTTATACCATGCAAATGGAAATTAACCGCGGGCTGTATATGAATGAACGTGTGTATAAAAAAAATAACGCATTTTCAATGCTTAGCGACAACATTTGCAAAGCCATTCTGCGCTTAGGCAACTTTTTGCTGGATTTTAAAAAATAATTATGCTATAACCCCTCTTGTTTTTGGCAGAGCCCGAGCTTAAATAGCTTAGGTGCATGCTGTGTTTTTTAATTATAACTTATTGATTATACTTAATTATCAATGTTTTGGATGTGTAATCGGGAGTTTATATTTTAGATTAACCAACCTCAAAATTTTTAATTATTTAATTCGGCGAATCACAGACTGAAATTGGCATATTAGTTGCATAAGGGATGTTTGCGGCCATTTTGAGGGAACAGAGGGATGCGACGTTTCGTGTCAAAATTTTTAATGTTTTTTGTTATCCTGCTGATGTTGCTTCAGCCGGTTCGGGCAGAGGCCAGTCAGTACTTTGCTGACGATACTTATGCCTGCCTGAACGCCACAAAAAAAATTGAAAAAGAATACCAAATCAAAAAGCACCTGCTCACCACAATCTCGAGCGTTGAAACCGGACGCTGGAACGAGAAAGAACAGCAGTCGCTGGCTTGGCCCTGGACAATCAATGCCCAAGGCAAGGGACAATTTTTCAAAACCAAAGCTGAAGCTGTCAAGGCAATCAAAAAACTGCAGGCTCAGGGCGTTAAAAGCATTGACGTCGGGTGTATGCAGATTAACCTCTCATATCACGGCAAAGCTTTTAAAAGCATTGAAGACGCCTTAGATCCGCAGAAGAATGTAACCTATGCAGCCAAATACCTGAAAAGTCTTTACCTTAAAAAAGGCAAAGACTGGTTAAAAGCGGCAATGGCTTATCATTCCACCACTCCGCACAAGGCCCAGCGCTATAAGAAAAAAATCGTTTCGGCTTATGAAGTTGTCAGAATGGCCAGCAAAGACAATGACGAACGTTTGTTCGGCGAACGTATCGAAGCCCAGAAAGCGGCGTTAAAAGAGGTCAGAAAGGCACCGGCGGCGGTTAAAGTTGCAGCAGTTAAGCCGGAAGCCGTTCGCAAAGGCGCCAATAAGATTGACGCTCGCGCATGGCGAGAAGCAAAATTAGCGGAGTATAGAAGAAACAAATTAATTGCGAGCAACTAAATACACTGATAAAACTTTGGCTTAGAAAGAGCCAAAAAAATGAGTACTGCAATTAATCAGGCCGGTTTATACTGGCAGCCGCTGGGCGGAAACAATATTGACCAAATCAGCGGGCACTGTTACCGATATACCGACCTTCAACCAAACAAGGAAGGAAACTTGCGCCGAACTACGATTATCGTGGATTTGGGGAAGTTTGACAACCATCAGGCTTTGGGCGTTCAGAATTCAACCGCCGCGGTTCCGGATATTCGGAATCTGCTGGTCGGGGAATATGATACGGCCAAAGCCATTTTTTTGACCCATTCTCATCCGGATCATCTTAACGGCATCATTCATTATCTGAAGGCCGGCTATCATTTGCCGGATCTTTATGCCGGGAAATATACCTTTATGATTCTGGAGGATTTGTATAAATTCTATCAAATTCCCAAGACTCAGCGCCCGGCTCAAATCACCGTTGCGCCCGGCGACAAAATCAAAATCGGCAGTTTGGAAATCGAGACCATCAGTTCCAGCCATACCTGTTTTGACAGTTTGGGTTTTATTATCAAATCGTCTCATGCGGTTGTTTATCATACCGGAGATATGAAAATCGACCAATCCACCTATTTCCGCAAGCCGACCGACCTGAAACGAATCCGTGAACTGTCAGGCAGCATAAATTATGTGGTGGCGGACTTCTACGGAATTTATGACGATGGTTTTGCCACCAAAGAGGTAACAACTTTCCGCAAGCTGGTCAGTCTGCTGCAAAAACACAATAAACCAAAGATTTTTCTGCCGGTATATCCGACACATCCCGAAATGTATATCATTGCTTTTCTGGCAGCTTTGAAACTCAAAAAGAATGTTGTCTTTTTCGGTAATCCGGATTTTTACGGCTATCTTCATTTGATACAGAAATACGGCATCAACTTTACCAAACTGGCCGGCAAGCGAATCAAAGTTATTTATACGCATGAGCGGGACGAAATTGCCGCTCTGGACAACAATTATGTCGTTATCGGCACATATAACCATATTTCCGCTGCGTTTGACGCCGACCGGAGCAACTGTTTCGGCATTATTACCGCCAAAACCTTTTTTAATCCGCTGAAAGGGCAGCTTAATGCTCACAACATTAAATTCGTCGGAGTTGATGAATTCCCCGAACTGCAAGGGTTCGGCCACGGGTTTTGGGGCGATATGGAATATCTGCATCTTCACCTGCCCCGGGCAACGTTTATCCCGACGCACACGCCGGCTTTTGTTATTGATAATGTGCGGGAACTGGCGGCTTTCTGCGGTATGGAGCTGATAACGCCGACACCGGCCAACAACGAAATTTGGCGGTTGGGAAAAGACGGCTATGAAAAGATTCAGGAACTCCCCGCCAAATGGCTGGTTGTTGTTTATAATGACAACCAGGCTTATCTGAAAGAAGTTTTTCAAACGGCGACTTCGGGAATCGGCTTTCTGCGGCGCACCATCAGCAACCGCCGCTGTCTGCGGAGATTTAAAATGTATTTACATCAACGGCAAAATCCCTTAAAACCGAAACTGAGGAGGCGAAAAAGGACAGATGTCAAAAATTGAGAAATTTATACGGGAATATCCGGTTCGCAGCTATGAATGTGACCGGGACGGTCAACTGCGTTTGATTACGCTGCTCAATATTTTTCAGGATGTCGCTGACAGCCACGCCAATCAAATGGGGCTCGGATATGATTTCTGCCGAACCAAAGGGCTGGCCTGGGTCGGCTCCAATTATCACATCAGAATTGACCGGCTGCCGCGTTGGCACGAAACAATCAAAGTCATTACTTGGCCCTGTGAAGAGCGCAGGCTGGGAGCCATCAGAGATTTCCGGGTGGAGGATGAAACCGGACATCCGATTATCGTTGCCGCCAGTCAATGGATTTTAATTGATTTTGCCAAGAAGCGTCCGGTCGGACTGCGTGAGAATCTGCCCGATTATCAGGTTATCCCCGAAAGGGCTTTGGAAACGGATTTTGCCAAGCTTCCTCAGCCTGAAAAAGAAGATACAACAACTGAGTTTAAAGTCCGTTATGATGATATTGATGTCAATAACCACGTTAACAACGCTGTCTATCCGCTTTGGGCCAGCGAATCTGTCGATCCGGCGTTTCGCCTCGAACATGTGCCGCAGGAGCTTGAAATCGCCTTTAAAAAGGAAGGCCACTACGGCGAACGGGTTAAAATAATCACAGAAATACAGGAAAACGTTTCTTTGCATGACATTACGGCGCTGAGCGACGGCCGAGAGCTGGCTAAAGTCCGAATTAAATGGCAGAAGCGTTCTTAATATAAAGCAAAAGGGGCATAACGCCCCTTTTGCTTTAATCCAGATATTTATCCGGTATTCTCTTTTCTACTTTCTCTAAAATTTCCCGACAGAGGCTGTTATATCTGTCCATTGCAGCTTCTTCGCCGGCAGTCAGCAGCATATCACTGCCGCCGGAATGGAAAATTTCTTTTTTGAGCGCATCGCGAAGATAACACAAGTGTCTGACCGGATACCGGTTCAGCTCTTTGTTGACCATCCACTCATTGTCAAAATATTCGACATTTTCACGAAAGGTTTCGAATATCTTCCGGCTTTTGGCCTCATTTTTCTTGCCGGGGCGGGAATTATATTCTCCCCACAGAGCAAGCAGAACGATTAAAACAACGGGGAACCAAAACCTGGCATCCCACAAACTTAACAACACTCCGGCACCGAACAAGGCACCCAACCAAAAATTTGTTTTCATCTCGATAAGGATTTTACGGTTAGTAATTATTTTGAAAATCTCTGTATTTTTTGCAGGTGGAAACAAAGTTTCAAATAGCGGCGACTTTGTCCGATATCGAGCGTTTCGACGGCTTTGCGTTTATAAATCCGGTAAAGACTTTCGGCAAGCAGGGGAGATTCGTCCCGAAGGACCTCCCTGACGACAAAATCTTCCGGTTCCGCGGCTATGCCCGGGTTATTGATAGCTTTTTCAAACCATTCCGCAAGTTTTCGTTCCCAGAGAAAATTTTCGCCCCACAGGAGCCAAACCCACAAGAAAACCAACAGGAGCATACAAATCCAACCGACATAAACAAATCCCCAAAGGCGGAAATGAACAGTCATAAGCAGCAGTACAGCGCTTACACTCAAAGAAAGTAACTTTTTCATTTGATATAATTATTAAATTCATAATTTGCTATTGCATTGAACATAACAAATTAATCTTTTTTTGTCCAGTATTGTTTCCGTTCTTTAAGCAGAAAGATGTTCAAAAAGGACTTTACAGCCTAAAGCTATCAAAATTATGCCGGCTGCCACTTCAAGGTATTTTGTCGAAAATCGTTTTAAAACGCGGCATAAGCCATAGCCGAAAGCGGCACAGGCAAATGTGGTGCAGCCGATAATAACGGCTGACAACCAAATCGGCATCTGCATAAAATAAATTGTTGCGCCGGTCACCAAAGCGTCAATGCTGGTAGCAATGCCTATCATAAACAGGGCTTGAAGAGTTAATTTTTTTTGCAGAGGCTGCTTCTCTTCCGCCTCTTCATACAGAGCATCGTTTATAATTTTAACCCCCAGAGCCAGAAACACAAAAAAAGCCAGCCAATGATCAATGCTCTCGATATAGCGGTTGATGCTGCGAGCGCCGTACCAGCCGATAACCGGCATTAAAAACTGAAAAAAACCGGTTGCGGCTCCCAATTTCAGCCCATTAGACATTCGGTGCGGCTTCAGCACCAGTCCATAAGAAAAAGAGACGACAAAAGCATCTACGGATAATGCCAGTCCCAAAAGAAAAATATCAAATAAAGTCATTGACGGCTCCAGAATTGTCGTTTTACCAATAACCGATTTATTTTAACTTCTCAAGAATAATTTCACTTTTACAATATCCTGTCTTTTTTTGAGTGTCATAATTTTTCGATATCTAAGAAAGAAAAATGTTATATTGTCCTAAAAAAAATCAGATATATAATTTATTTACCAATCAAGCTGGTATCTATTCACCATCCAAAGGATTTTATTAATGTTAGAAGGTACGGTCAAATGGTACAATATGAAAAAGGGATACGGTTTCATACAATCGGAAGCAAATGTGAAAGATATTTTTATACACGCGACGCTTCTGCAAAAATCAGGATTAAAGCGCCTGTTGCCCGGACAAAAAGTTAGATTTGAAATTTATGATGACAAAGGTCGTCCGGCAGCGGAAAATGTGGAAATAATTAACCAATAAACCGCTTTATTTTTTTATCTGCAATTTTCTTTTCATCGCAATCCGTACTAAATATGATATAGCAGCGTCGCTTCATTCCCATCGCATAAAGAGGCGAGGTTATCATATAGATTACGCGTGGTTGGGGAGAGGATTATTGAGGAGAGCGGAGGCGTTCAGGATACACGGGGGAAGAGAGTGGCTGACGCGAAGCGACCACATGGTGCTGGAGGTTGAGCTAGGCGAGGATAAGGAGAGAGGGCGGCACTGAGAGAAACGGTTTCAGGAGAGGCTTTTTTGCAGCCGGAGGATAGTATTCAGAGCAAGCCCGGAGAAGGAAACGGGAAGAAGAATAGCGAGAGAACGGAGGCTGGATTTAATTGAGAGGCAATAAAT
>ENA-UONU01001219-UONU01001219.1-human-gut-metagenome-genome-assembly--contig:-CS51-NODE-1219-length-20236-cov-6.284178_pt1 | contig 20236 bp, 9 predicted proteins | sample MGYA00242462_ERZ724009 | MGnify/ENA metagenome assembly ERZ724009 | reverse complement strand
AGGAGCAGTATCGTTCCCACGGGGAACAGGGGCCGTGGACGGATGTGTATGCCCTCTGTGCTGTGCTTTACCGAATGCTCACTGGAAAAGTCCCGGAGCCTGCCATGGACCGGCTTTTTTCTGATGGCCTGAAGCGTCCGGAAGAGCTGGGTGTGAAGGTCAGTCCGGCGGTGTCCGAAGCGGTTATGAAGGGCCTGGCGGTAAAAAAGGAAGACCGGATCCAGACTGTGCGGGAGCTGATGGACACCCTGTATGCGGGGAAGAAGATAAAAAAATCCGGACAGGAAAAACAGCGTCGTATGTGCGTAATAGCAATCCTTGCGGCAGGTTTGTTTCTGCTCATCGTGGCAGCCTCTGGAATCAGAACGTCGTTGACAGGCGGAAGGGCGGGACAGGAACCTTTTATGGCACAGAAATTGGATAAACAGGGCGGGGTGGAAGAATCGGCTGGGGATGAGGTTTTACCGCAGGAGAGCATCGGAACATTTTCCGCAGGCGGTGCCACCTCTGATGAAGTGGAACTTTCCCTTCAGGGGGAGGAGCTGGGAGAGCAGATTGCGTTTACAGATCCGCAGACAGCGATCGGTCACAGTACTTCTCATGTCCTTTTCTGTCTGCCGGATGGGAGCGTGAAGGCGATTGGCAGCAATGAATATGGCCAATGCCTGGTGGGAGACTGGAGAAACGTGGTGGCTGTGGCGGCAAGCTTTTCCCATTCTCTGGGCCTTCGTTCGGACGGAGTGGTATATGCCGCCGGAGCGGACTCCTACGGGCAGTGTGAGACGGATTCCTGGCATGATATTATCGCTGTGGCGGCGACGGATGGCGCAAGCTTCGGTTTGAAGGCCGACGGAACTCTGGAGACCTGCGGCAATGTGGAAGCGTATGCGGAGGAGCTCGCTTCCTGGGAAGGGATCCGTGCCATAGCCTCTTTTGGGAGCGGCGGCGGGCTTATGGGTCTGGATGAAGCCGGTACGATTCACTATGCGGGTTTTTCGCGGGAAATGCCCGAGATCACAGATTGGACAGATGTGCGTTTCCTCTGCGCTGGAAGGCCGGATGGGGAATACCTGGCGGGCATCTGCGAGGACGGAACCATTAAATACAGAAGTCTGGAGGATGACAATACGGAAGCTTTTTTCGCTGGCGTGAAGGAATGGACGGATATCTGTCAGTTCAGCTTTGATAATCCGCAGATGCTCGGCGTGAAGAAGGACGGAACCACTGCGTTTCTGGCAGATGGCATCAATGAGGAACTTCGACAGGAACTGGAATCCTGGAGCGGGCTGGAAGCGATTGTTTCTGTTATCGCCTCATACGGAAACGCTCTGGTTTATGGACTGAAGCAGGACGGCACGATCCTGGAATATCATACGAACAATGGAAATACAGAGCTGTCCGGTATGAAAAATCTGAAATGGGTTCGGCCAATATTTGAAAACGGGGATAGTCTGGCTGGAGTAACGCAGGATGGACGACTGCTCACCTATGGTTCGTCCAATCTGCTGACCGGAATGGAAAACGATATGAAAAGCCTAGGCGGTTCCTCCGGGGAGCTGGTCTGGAGCAATGGAACGGCATTTCTGTACGGGGATGGGACACTACAGGGGCTGGCTGATCTGGAAGAGGAAAGTTTTGAGGAAAGAATATGGTCGAAAAGCGGCATCCGTCAGGCCGAGGAGTTATGGATGGGCACTTATTCTTCTGTGTCAGGAGATACTTTTGCCAGTACAGGGGCTTATGCGTTTCTTACCGAAGACGGACAGGTTCAGATTCGGCTATTCGGAGAGCCGCTTGAGGGAACCGGGCTTCCCATGGAAGAATATCCGGCAAAGCTGAAACAGGCGGAAAGCTGGACGGATGTGGTGCAGATTCTGGGAAGCGGGGGAGAGCTGTTTGGCGTGCATGCGGACGGCACAGTTTCCTGCACACAGGAAAACTCTGACAGAGACCTGACAGAAATCAGAGGTGTCCGCAGGCTGGCGGGTTATACCAATCTATCCAGAATGGGCTTTACGGATGTTCTGGCTCTGATGGAGGACGGCACCGTCCTTCCTCTGGAATCCAGCAGCTATGCAGTAGAATTTGGCCGCACTCAGGTAACGGGCTGGAAGGATGTGGCCGATATCGCCGTGGGGCAGAGCCATGTAGCAGGTCTTCTTTCAGACGGCACGGTGGTGGCCGCAGGAAGTAACCACGCAGGCCAGTGTGATGTGGAGGACTGGGAAAATATCGTTTATCTGACGGCGGGCCGCAACTGTACCCTCGGCATCACAGCAGACGGCGAGCTGAAAATAGCCGGTTCCCTGTACTGACAGGAGCAACAGCATTTGGGAGAGATGGGAGACAGGATGATGGATCAAAGTAAAATCTGGGAAAGTTTCAACCTGAAAACAGATAAGCAGAATTCCCGTTGCCTGGCGGTGAATACAGTCCTCGCCGGAAAATATCTGGTGGGTCCGGTACTGGGCGAATGAGGATTCGGCATCACTTATGCGGGGTACGACCTGAACATGGAAACCCGGATTGCCATTAAGGAATATTTTCCTGTGGAGCTGGTGACAAGGGACACCACCCGTCGGACGTCGTGCAAAGACGGAACGGCGTCCGGCGGCCAGATTTCCGGAAGCGCTTCTACGTCCGGCGGCGGGAGCGACCGTGTGATTTCCCTGAGCGGCGAAAAGAGCAAAACCTATCAGCAGGGCCTGAAAAAATATGTGGACGAGGCCCGCAACGTATCCCAGTTCGCGGGCATCCCCGGCATCGTATCGGTGAAGGATTTCTTTTATGAAAACGACACAGCCTATATCGTGATGGAGTACATAGAAGGGATCAGTTTGAAGGAGTATCTGAAGCAGAAGGGCGGGAAGGTATCGGAGGAAGAAGCCCTCGCCATCCTGCGCCCGGTGCTGGAAGCGCTGGAAAAGGTACACGCGGCGGGAATCGTGCACCGGGATATCAGCCCGGACAACATCATGCTGACCGTTGCGGAAAAAGAAAAAGCGGAACAGGCATCTGCATCTGATACCGCGTCTATTCCGGCGTCAACCGCCGTTTACGGGAACATTAGTGCAGTGAAGCTGATCGACTTCGGCGCGGCCCGCATGACCTCCAAAAACGACCAGAAGTCCCTGACCATAATCTTAAAACACGGCTACGCCCCGGAGGAGCAGTACCGTTCCCACGGGGAACAGGGCCCGTGGACGGATGTGTACGCCCTCTGCGCGGTGCTCTATCGGATGCTCACCGGGAAGGTGCCTGAGCCTGCCATGGACCGGCTTTTCTCAGATGAATTGAAGCGCCCGGAGGAGGTGGGAGCGAAGGTCAGCTCTGCGGTGTCGGAAGCCATCATGCGCGGCCTTGCGGTGAAGAAGGAAGACCGGATCCAGTCTATGAGGGAACTGATGGACGCGCTGTATGCGGGAAAGAAGCTGAAAAGGCGCGGAAACGGAAAGCTGTCCCGCCCGGCGCTGGTTGCGGCGGCAGCGGCGGGCGTGTTGATTTTGATTGTGGCCGCTGTGGGAATCGGAATGACCTTCCGTGACGGAAACGGGATGAAGATGGAAGATGCCGGAGCAGGTCAGGATGATTTGACGGAGAACGCGATCCAGGGCGGCGCGGACAGCCAGATACAGAATCCGGAAGCGGGAGAGGCTTCCCCTGGCAATGTTTCCGGAACGGATCAGACGGATGAAGGAGAAAACACGGTTCTGCTGGAAGAAGCGGAGGAAGAGGAGATTGCCTTTTACAGTCCTCAGAACGCCATTTCCGGAAACATCCAGTCTCCGATCCTGATGTGCCTGCCGGACGGGAGTGTGAAAGCGTTTGGAGACAATTCCGCCGGACAGTGCCGGGTGGATAACTGGGGAGATGTAGTCGCGGTTTCAGTGAATGTGACTCAGTCTCTGGGACTTGACGCCAACGGAACCGTTTACGCAGCAGGGGATAATTCGATGGGTGAGTGCGATGTTGATACGTGGAGCGACATCGTTGCGGTAGCGGCCGGTTTTTACGCAAGCTTCGGCCTGAAAACGGATGGTACGGTTGTGGCCTGCGGAGATGTGGAAAGGTATGCGGAAGCGCTGGAAAGCTGGAAGGATATCAAGGCGATCACGGCCTTCCCGGGAAATTATTACGGCCTGGTAGGGCTGGACCGGAACGGGAATATTTTCTGCACAGGCTTTGACGAGGAGATGGCGCAGGTGACGGGATGGGAGGATGTGGAGCAGATCAGCATAAATAAAAGGGGAGAACAGTTCACGCTTGCGGGCATCCGGGAGGATGGATCTATTGTCTCCCACAGGCTGACGGTGGATGAGTCGTCGCAGGAATATGATGAGCTGGAAACCTGGACAGGAATGAAGCAGTTCAGCATGAACACGCCTGTTCTCGGCGTGCGGGAGGACGGAACGGTGGCCTGTTCCTCTGGCGCGGGAGAGGCGGTTCAGGCGGAGCTGGCGTCCTGGAGCGGAATGGAGGCAGTTACCGCCATCGACCAGAGCGGCGGTATATATGTGGTAGGGATCACACAGGACGGAGAGATCAGGGAATACAGAGAGAGCACAGGAAACGTCTCTTTGGAAGAAATGAAAAATCTGAAATGGGTTCATGTTCTTCCGGATGAGGCAGGCAGTATTGCCGCAGGAACCACGGACGGGCGTCTGCTGACCTACGGACAGGACTGGCTTCTGCCAACGCTGGAAATGAGCCTGCGCGAGATGGGAGCCGATCCGGCGACACTGGCCGGGATGGAAGGCCGCAGGACTTTTTTCAGTGAAGACGGAAGCGTCTTCGGAGTTGGATATATGGACCGCGCTTCCTGGAGCGAAGCCGGAGTGAAACAGGTGGTGGAGCTATGGGATTATCTCACTTACCAGCAGATAAGCTCAGGCGCATATGCTCTGCTGATGGAGGATGGAAGCGTCCGCATCCGCACTGTGGATGATGAACTGGAGGGAAGCGGGATCAATCTGGAGGAATGGCTGGGGGAATTAAAAGAGGCAGAGAAATGGACGGATGTCAGGGAACTTTGCTGGAGCAGGAGCAGAGCCACACTGTACGGACTGCATGAGGACGGCTCGGTATCTGCTTCTGTCGGCCAGGGATTTTCCGCAGCAGGCCGGAAGATAGAAAAGATAGAGGAACAAAACGGCGTTTTGGCAGGAATGACAGAGGATGGGAAAATGATCCTCCTCCGTTTCAATGAGGACGCGGAAGAAATGGGACTGAAAGCGGCTGAACTCTGGGAGGACGTGACGGACTTTGCGCTGGGAGACAGCCATATCGTCGGTTTGCTGAAGGACGGCACGGTAATTGCGGCGGGCAGCAACCACGCAGGCCAGTGCGACGTGGAGGACTGGGAAAATATCGTTTTCATCACGACAGGAAGAAGCTGTACCCTCGGCATTACCGCGGACGGCGATCTGAAAATAGCCGGTTCCCTGTACTGACGGAAACGGATAAAAGCGGAGATGGGAGAAGGATGATGGATCAGAATAAAATCTGGGAAAGCTTTGGAATCAAAACCGACAAACAGAATCCCCGCTGTCTGGCGGTGAACACGGTTCTCGCCGGAAAATATCTGGTAGGCCCGGTGCTGGGCGAAGGGGGATTCGGCATTACCTATGCAGGGTACGACCTGAACATGGAAACCCGCATTGCCATTAAGGAATATTTTCCCGTGGAGCTGGTGACAAGAGATACCACACTCCGAAACACGGGCGGAGGCGGCGCGGCTTCCGGCAGCTCTGATTCTGACGGCGGTGAACCGTCTGCAGGCAGCATCTCCGCCTCCGGCGGCGGGAGCGACCGTGTGATTTCCTTAAGCGGTGAAAAGAGCAAAACCTATCAGCAGGGCCTGAAAAAATATGTGGACGAGGCCCGTAACGTATCCCAGTTCGTGGACATCCCCGGCATCGTATCGGTGAAGGATTTCTTTTATGAAAACAACACGGCCTATATCGTGATGGAATATATCGATGGAATCAGCCTGAAGGAATATCTGAAACAGAAGGGCAGGAAGGTATCGGAGGAAGAGGCCCTCGCAATTCTGCACCCGGTGCTGGAAGCGCTGGAAAAGGTACATGCGGCAGGAATCGTGCACCGGGATATCAGCCCGGACAACATCATGCTGACCTTTGCGGAGCAGGGAGAAGTGGAAAAAGGGAAGGCGGAACAGTCTGCTTTGTCTCACAAATTGCCTGATTCTGCGTCCATTCCAACGTCCGCCGCCGTTTACGGGAACATTAGTGCAGTGAAGCTGATCGACTTCGGCGCGGCCCGCATGACCTCCAAAAACGACCAGAAGTCCCTGACTATTATTCTGAAACACGGCTACGCTCCGGAGGAGCAGTATCGTTCCCACGGGGAACAGGGGCCGTGGACGGATGTGTATGCCCTCTGTGCTGTGCTTTACCGAATGCTCACTGGAAAAGTCCCGGAGCCTGCCATGGACCGGCTTTTTTCTGATGGCCTGAAGCGTCCGGAAGAGCTGGGTGTGAAGGTCAGTCCGGCGGTGTCCGAAGCGGTTATGAAGGGCCTGGCGGTAAAAAAGGAAGACCGGATCCAGACTGTGCGGGAGCTGATGGACACCCTGTATGCGGGGAAGAAGATAAAAAAATCCGGACAGGAAAAACAGCGTCGTATGTGCGTAATAGCAATCCTTGCGGCAGGTTTGTTTCTGCTCATCGTGGCAGCCTCTGGAATCAGAACGTCGTTGACAGGCGGAAGGGCGGGACAGGAACCTTTTATGGCACAGAAATTGGATAAACAGGGCGGGGTGGAAGAATCGGCTGGGGATGAGGTTTTACCGCAGGAGAGCATCGGAACATTTTCCGCAGGCGGTGCCACCTCTGATGAAGTGGAACTTTCCCTTCAGGGGGAGGAGCTGGGAGAGCAGATTGCGTTTACAGATCCGCAGACAGCGATCGGTCACAGTACTTCTCATGTCCTTTTCTGTCTGCCGGATGGGAGCGTGAAGGCGATTGGCAGCAATGAATATGGCCAATGCCTGGTGGGAGACTGGAGAAACGTGGTGGCTGTGGCGGCAAGCTTTTCCCATTCTCTGGGCCTTCGTTCGGACGGAGTGGTATATGCCGCCGGAGCGGACTCCTACGGGCAGTGTGAGACGGATTCCTGGCATGATATTATCGCTGTGGCGGCGACGGATGGCGCAAGCTTCGGTTTGAAGGCCGACGGAACTCTGGAGACCTGCGGCAATGTGGAAGCGTATGCGGAGGAGCTCGCTTCCTGGGAAGGGATCCGTGCCATAGCCTCTTTTGGGAGCGGCGGCGGGCTTATGGGTCTGGATGAAGCCGGTACGATTCACTATGCGGGTTTTTCGCGGGAAATGCCCGAGATCACAGATTGGACAGATGTGCGTTTCCTCTGCGCTGGAAGGCCGGATGGGGAATACCTGGCGGGCATCTGCGAGGACGGAACCATTAAATACAGAAGTCTGGAGGATGACAATACGGAAGCTTTTTTCGCTGGCGTGAAGGAATGGACGGATATCTGTCAGTTCAGCTTTGATAATCCGCAGATGCTCGGCGTGAAGAAGGACGGAACCACTGCGTTTCTGGCAGATGGCATCAATGAGGAACTTCGACAGGAACTGGAATCCTGGAGCGGGCTGGAAGCGATTGTTTCTGTTATCGCCTCATACGGAAACGCTCTGGTTTATGGACTGAAGCAGGACGGCACGATCCTGGAATATCATACGAACAATGGAAATACAGAGCTGTCCGGTATGAAAAATCTGAAATGGGTTCGGCCAATATTTGAAAACGGGGATAGTCTGGCTGGAGTAACGCAGGATGGACGACTGCTCACCTATGGTTCGTCCAATCTGCTGACCGGAATGGAAAACGATATGAAAAGCCTAGGCGGTTCCTCCGGGGAGCTGGTCTGGAGCAATGGAACGGCATTTCTGTACGGGGATGGGACACTACAGGGGCTGGCTGATCTGGAAGAGGAAAGTTTTGAGGAAAGAATATGGTCGAAAAGCGGCATCCGTCAGGCCGAGGAGTTATGGATGGGCACTTATTCTTCTGTGTCAGGAGATACTTTTGCCAGTACAGGGGCTTATGCGTTTCTTACCGAAGACGGACAGGTTCAGATTCGGCTATTCGGAGAGCCGCTTGAGGGAACCGGGCTTCCCATGGAAGAATATCCGGCAAAGCTGAAACAGGCGGAAAGCTGGACGGATGTGGTGCAGATTCTGGGAAGCGGGGGAGAGCTGTTTGGCGTGCATGCGGACGGCACAGTTTCCTGCACACAGGAAAACTCTGACAGAGACCTGACAGAAATCAGAGGTGTCCGCAGGCTGGCGGGTTATACCAATCTATCCAGAATGGGCTTTACGGATGTTCTGGCTCTGATGGAGGACGGCACCGTCCTTCCTCTGGAATCCAGCAGCTATGCAGTAGAATTTGGCCGCACTCAGGTAACGGGCTGGAAGGATGTGGCCGATATCGCCGTGGGGCAGAGCCATGTAGCAGGTCTTCTTTCAGACGGCACGGTGGTGGCCGCAGGAAGTAACCACGCAGGCCAGTGTGATGTGGAGGACTGGGAAAATATCGTTTATCTGACGGCGGGCCGCAACTGTACCCTCGGCATCACAGCAGACGGCGAGCTGAAAATAGCCGGTTCCCTGTACTGACAGGAGCAACAGCATTTGGGAGAGATGGGAGACAGGATGATGGATCAAAGTAAAATCTGGGAAAGTTTCAACCTGAAAACAGATAAGCAGAATTCCCGTTGCCTGGCGGTGAATACAGTCCTCGCCGGAAAATATCTGGTGGGTCCGGTACTGGGCGAATGAGGATTCGGCATCACTTATGCGGGGTACGACCTGAACATGGAAACCCGGATTGCCATTAAGGAATATTTTCCTGTGGAGCTGGTGACAAGGGACACCACCCGTCGGACGTCGTGCAAAGACGGAACGGCGTCCGGCGGCCAGATTTCCGGAAGCGCTTCTACGTCCGGCGGCGGGAGCGACCGTGTGATTTCCCTGAGCGGCGAAAAGAGCAAAACCTATCAGCAGGGCCTGAAAAAATATGTGGACGAGGCCCGCAACGTATCCCAGTTCGCGGGCATCCCCGGCATCGTATCGGTGAAGGATTTCTTTTATGAAAACGACACAGCCTATATCGTGATGGAGTACATAGAAGGGATCAGTTTGAAGGAGTATCTGAAGCAGAAGGGCGGGAAGGTATCGGAGGAAGAAGCCCTCGCCATCCTGCGCCCGGTGCTGGAAGCGCTGGAAAAGGTACACGCGGCGGGAATCGTGCACCGGGATATCAGCCCGGACAACATCATGCTGACCGTTGCGGAAAAAGAAAAAGCGGAACAGGCATCTGCATCTGATACCGCGTCTATTCCGGCGTCAACCGCCGTTTACGGGAACATTAGTGCAGTGAAGCTGATCGACTTCGGCGCGGCCCGCATGACCTCCAAAAACGACCAGAAGTCCCTGACTATTATTCTGAAACACGGCTACGCTCCGGAGGAGCAGTATCGTTCCCACGGGGAACAGGGGCCGTGGACGGATGTGTATGCCCTTTGCGCTGTCCTTTACCGGATGCTCACCGGAAAGGTCCCGGAGCCTGCCATGGACCGACTTTTTTCCGATGGGTTAAAACGCCCGGAGGAGTTGGGAGTGAAGGTCAGCCCTGCCGTGTCCGAGACCATCATGCGTGGCCTGGCGGTGAAGAAGGAAGACCGGATTCAGTCTGTGCGGGAGCTGATGGATGCCCTGTATGCGGGCAAGAAGCTGAAAAAGAAAGGAAAGCAGATTCAGATTGGAAAACATCCCATTTCCGCCCGCGCGGCGGCGCTGGCTGTTGGCTGCGTGTTCATCCTTGCGGCGGGGATTGCTGCCGTCGGAATTGGCCTGTCCGGCCGGAATACGCCCTCTGCCGCTGTGGCGGATGGACTGGAAGCAGCCGTTACGGATGGGACAGGAGCGCCGGAATCAGGACAGACGGGAAGAACCGATGCGGACGGAACGGCTTTGCCGGAAGCAGTGGACGGGACTGCCGCAGCTGAAACGGTTCCGGCCTCAGGAACCGGACAGGCGCCGGAGGGAGCCGAAACCCTGATGTTGGAGGAAAAAGCGTACGAACCGGGCGAGCAGATTGTCTGGCCGAAGGCGGAAACCATGATTGCAGGTGGATACAAGCATCTGGTTTCCCTGCGTGATGACGGGACTGTTCTGGCGGCGGGAGATAATAGCGCAGGACAATGTAATGTGCAGGACTGGGAGTCCGTCGCTGCTGTCTACGCACATGATTCGATTACGGCGGGTCTGCGTACGGACGGTACGGTGGTAGTGGCAGGCCGGGAGGCATTGAGTGAAAGTGTTTCTTCCTGGGAGGAAGTGACCATGCTGGCGTTGGGAATCAACCATATCCTCGGCCTGACGCAGGACGGTAGGGTTCTTTCTGCCGGAACCAATCAGGAAGGCTGCTGCGAGACAGGAGACTGGGAAAATATCGTGTCCATTTGGGCGGACGACTACCTTTCCGTCGGTATCCGGGAGGACGGGAGCGTGGTGCTTGCCGGTATGGCCGCAGACACGGAGGAAGAACAGAAAGCAGCTGAGGAGGAACTCGCGTCCTGGACGGGGATACGTCAGATTGTGGTATACAACAATATTTTTTATGGCCTGAAGCAGGACGGCACGGTAGTATGCGCCGGAAGGGAAGACGAAAGTCTGAGACAGCAGATTTCCGGATGGAGCGGTATCCGTTCCCTGTCTGTGGGAGACGGTTTTGTGGCAGGCCTGAGAGAGGACGGTACAGTGGCCGCCGTTCAGTATAGCATAAACGACCAGAGGGCAGAGGTGACGCAGTGGAAGGATGTGGCCGCGCTGACCGGAACAATGTACAATCTGGCGGCGCTGCTTGAGAACGGAAGGATTCTGGTAACGGAACCATCGCGCAGCGGAAACTGTACGATGGAGGAAATCCTTTCGCTGTCCGATGCGGTTCAGGCGGCATGGCAGGGTGACAGTCTGGCGGTACTCTGTCAGGACGGAGCGGTCAGAAATACAGGGTATGTGGAATATTACAGAGATGAAACAACGGAAATAAATGAATGGCAGGATATTTCCGCTATCGCAGCCGCTGGCATAACAATGGGAGGCATCCGAAGGGACGGAACGGTAACGAGAACGGCTTTCGGGGGAGCCAGCGTATCCAATGCTCTGATCGAGGAACTCGGCTGGGAAGAGGCGGCCAGAGTGGCGAAGGAGAGAAAAGCGCAGACGCCCGATCTGATCTCCGGTTGGACGAACGTAAAGGAACTTTCCTTCTCAGAAGACCATGCGGCAGCCCTCTTGACGGACGGAACCGCTGCAGCGGCCGGTTTTCCGGAGGATCAGTCGAGTGTGGACTATCGCACCGGCCTGACGCTGGACGGCTCCTGCCAGGTAGACGGCTGGTCGGACCTGAAGCAGGTGCTGGCCCTGAACGGGGAGACCATCGGCCTGAAAAATGACGGAACTCTTCTGACAACCGGAGAAATGCCCGGAGAATGGAATTCTTATACCGATCTGGAAAGCATATGGGGATATCAGCGCACAGCCGCCGCCATTCGCTCCGATGGAACGGTGGTATACCTGTACAAAGGCGACGACAGCTACGGCCAGAACAACATCAGCGGCTGGACGGATATGGTACAGCTTTCCATCGGTGAAAATCATACCGTCGGCCTGCGCGCGGACGGTACGGTCACGGCTGTTGGCGACAACTACGCCGGACAGTGCGACGTGGAAGGCTGGAGCGGCGTGGCAAGTATTGCCGCAGGAGAAAGCGGCACCGTGGGAATTACGGAGGACGGCAGAGTGCTCCTTGCGGGAACCCTGCCGGGTGATTATTTTGTGGCCGAGACCTGGCCCGCCGTGACGGTGCCGGAGGGATAACCCAAAGCTTGGAAAAGGAATGGAGATTGATATGGAACTGTGGAATCATTTTTGTCCCGGCTGTATGCGGGAGATAAAAGAAAATAAAGCGGTCGGAATCGGAAAGGACGAAGGAAACGCGGAAAAGTCCGCCGGATGCGGACACGGCCGGACAGATTTTCGCTGTCCTTACTGCGGTTTTTCAGAATCCGGATACAAGCAGAATCCCCGCTGCCTGCCCCTAAATACCATCCTCGCCGGAAAATACCTGGTAGGGAAAGTTCTCGGTGAGGGCGGCTTCGGCATCACATACATGGGCTACGACCTGAATATGAAGACCCGCATCGCCATCAAGGAATATTTCCCCGTGGAGCTGGTCAGCCGCGACACCACCCGTCTCACCTCGCCGGACGGAAGGCCCGTTTCCGGCGGCGGAAGCGACCGTGTGATCTCCTTAAGCGGCGAGAAAAGCAAAACCTATCAGCAGGGCCTGAAAAAATACGTGGACGAAGCCCGGAATGTTTCTCAGTTCGCGGGCATCCCCGGCATCGTATCGGTGAAGGATTTCTTTTATGAAAATGATACGGCCTACATCGTGATGGAGTACATAGAAGGCGTGAGCCTGAAGGAGTATCTGAGGCAGAAGGGCGGACAGCTTTCCGAAGAAGAAGCCCTCGCTATCATGCGGCCGATGCTGGAAGCGCTGGAAAAGGTACACGCGGCGGGAATCGTACATAGGGATATCAGCCCGGACAACATCATGCTGACCTTTGGGGAGCAGGGAATGGCGAAACAGGGAAAGGCGGAACAGCCGCCCGCAACCAATACCGTTTCCGCTCCGTCAACCGCAGCATCCGCCGCCGTTTATGGAGACATCGCCGCCGTCCGTCTCATCGACTTCGGCGCGGCCCGCATGACATCGAAGAACGACCAGAAGTCCCTGACCATTATTCTGAAACACGGCTACGCCCCAGAGGAGCAGTACCGTTCCCACGGGGAACAGGGTCCTTGGACGGATGTGTACGCCCTCTGCGCGGTGCTTTACCGGATGCTCACCGGAAAAGTCCCGGAGCCTGCCATGGACCGGCTTTTCGCTGATGGGTTAAAGCGCCCGGAGGAGCTGGGAGTGAAGGTCACTCCGGCAGTATCGGAAGCCATCATGCGCGGCCTCGCGGTGAAGAAGGAAGACCGGATCCAGAGCGTGCGGGAACTGATGGACGCCCTGTATGCAGGAAAGAGGCTGAAAAAGCGCGGAAATGGAAAGCTGTCCCGTCCGGCTCTGGCCGCCGCGCTGGCGGCAGGCGTGCTGGTTGTGATCCTTGCGGCGGGGATTACAGGCGCACTCCGGACAGGACACGGCACAGCCGGAAGGAATGCGGCGTCTGGCCAGAATACGACAAACGGCCAGAATGCGGACAGCCGGAATACAGAGGGTTTGCCGGGCGCGCAAAACCCGGCCGATGCCGGAAATCCGGGACAAAACTCCGATAAGGACGCTCTGGCGGAAGAAAACACCCTTGTTCTGGAAGAAGAAACCGAGGAAGAAGACTGGGAGATCCTTGTGACCAGGACGCCCCAGACCAGCGGCGCGGCCGGAGGGAGCCATGCGGTTTTCGTGCGGGAGGACGGGACAGTGGCTTCCTGCGGAAGCAATACCTTCGGCCAGAGAAATCTGTCGGAGTGGAGCCGGGTGGCCGCCGTGGCCGCGGGCGACAATTTTACCGCCGGACTGCGGGAAAACGGAACGGTTCTGGTGGCAGGCGAGCTGGAGGGGAAGGAGGACGTGGAGCGTTGGGAAAATGTGACGGCCATCTCCGCCTCCGAAGAGCATCTGCTGGGCCTTACCACAGACGGAAAAATCCTCGCCAATATCGATTATTCAGGCATGGATGCCGGAGAGAATACGGATTTTACGGAATGGGAAAATATCCGGGCCATTTCAGCGGGCCTGTACGTGATGGCCGCGCTGACGGAGGACGGCCGGGTGCTGACGGTGGGCTTTGACGGCTGGACGCCTGCGGAGATTTCGGGCTGGGAGGACGTGACGGCCCTGGCCTGCAGCCAGCGGATCGTTTACGGCCTGACAGAGGACGGTTCGGTAAAATCCGCGGATATGTGGTCGGACCAGCCGCCCTATGAGCGGATCGAAGGAATAGAAGAGCTTCAGGATCTGGTGCAGATCGGCGCTGACATTACCAGCGTATACGGCGTGACGGCGGACGGAAAGCCGTGCCTGGCGGGACAGGAGTATGAAACGCAGGAGGCGGAGGAAATTTTTTCTGACTGGGATCCCCTTTTCTGTCTGGCGAGGGCGAACGATACCGGAAGCATGGCGGGCCTGGGAACGGACGGAAGCCTGATAAAAGGCGACTCCAACTATGGAAGCAGTACGCCGGAGGAAATGACCGGGATTGCGCGCGTTGAGATTTTAAACGGATTGGACACCTACGGAACGGCGCTGATCGGAATGACGCAGGAGGATCGGTTTTTGACCTATGGAGATAATCAGTACATCCTTACCTCGCAGCTGGCCGCCGCTGAAGAGGTGAGCCAGATCGTCGAGCTGGAGTATACGGATTCCGTGGGACTCTCCTACAGCCCGGCCTGGCTGGACGGGGACGGTACTTTGTACATGGAAAAGGATCTTTGGATCGAACCGGTCCTGGAGGGCTGCGTTCAGATCATTCCGGGAAATAAAGATCAGGTTTACTGCATCTGTGCGCTCATGGAAGACAGGACGGTATCGGTGCTGTCCGCGCATTATGAGGGGACGCTGCCCGAAGGGATCCGGGAGGCCGCGCAGTGGACCGGCATCACCCAGCTTGCGGGATGTTCCGACCGCTTCAGGAGCGACAGCATCGTTTTGGGCCTGAAGGAGGACGGAACGGTGGTATCCGCCGCCACATCCGGCTTTTTTCAGACGCTGGAGGGCGACTGGACACAGATCGATTCCCTGTATTCGGGAGATTATGCCATCGGCGCTATCCGAAAAGACGGAACGGCCCAGTTCCTGGAGGATAGCCCGGAATACAACTACGGCCAGTACAACACCAGCGGCTGGACGGATCTGACCCAGCTCGCCCTGGGACAGTTCCACACGGCGGGGCTTCGCTCCGACGGAACGGTCTATGCCACGGGAAGAAACGACGAAGGCCAGTGCGACGTGGAAGACTGGACGGACATTGTCTGGATCGCCGCCGGACCGAGCTGCACCGTGGGCGTCCGCGCGGATGGCACGCTGGCCGTGGCAGGAGAGATCGGCTGGTAAAAAGGCATGGAGGACAGAAGAATGCTTTTTTCAGATCGGATAAAAATTTTCAGAAAAAAGAGGAAAAATTATAAAAAAATCAGACAACACCGTCTCGCGTCACCCGCTTCCCACGGAACGCTCCTGCGGCTCCTTTCGGTTTTCCTGTGCGTGACGCTGCTTTCCGGATCATTCCCGGTACGAGCTAAGGCGTCCGGCACCGCCTCCGGAACCCCGGCGGGAACGGATGCCGGACAGCCGGTAACGCTCACCGACCTGGGCGAGCTGGACGCCCCGGAAACCTACCCGGCAAAAGGTGCGCTGTGCCTGCAGGTGGCCCGTTCCAAAAGCATCGGGGCGGACGGCGGGACCAGCTATCTTTATGAGGAAGCCTACCTTCCCGTGGTGGTGGCGGAGGATCACAGCGTGTACGGGGAACTAGACACCCTGGCCGGGCTGCTTGACATGAACGTACAGTATTTCGACAGCACCGCCCTCGTCACCTTTTTTGAAACGGACGTATACCTGGCGCTGGGAGATCCCCAGGCCGGATATACCACGCCCCTGTTCAGCGTGATTGCTGAGATGGGGCGCGCTCCCGTCCTGCTGGATCAGATGTGGTATGTCCCTCTGGACGAGTTTCTGAGCCTGACCGGGACGATCCAGAAATACGGGGAGACAAACTGGCTCGGCAAACAGCAGCTCGCCCTGATCCCGCCCCAGAGGACGGTGCTGGACGACATCGGTATTTTTTACCGGGATGCTTATTCCCGGTACGCGTTCAGCTATGTGAAGGATCTGGGATATGCGGAGGATCAGGCGGCGGAGCTTGCCGGACAGGCCTCCGTGATCCAGTATGTGGAGGGCATTGGTTCCCTTGATCTGCGGACCTGGCTCGCCATCGCCTTCGGCAGATACACGCGCGCGGCGATCGATTATTATGAAAACGGCTATGGGGAAGCCTTCATGAACCGTCTGCTCCAGGAAAACGAGGAGATTGCCGTGGAGTGGGTGGAGGGCGGCAAGAAGGTATTGGACTATATGGGCTGTATGCTTGACATCTGCGCTTCGACAATGAAAACATCAGGCGCATCGGCATCCGGGGCAGCGGCGGCAGCGGCAGGAAGCGCGGCGGCGTCCGGGACCGCCGGGGTGCAGGCGGCCCTGTCTGAGGCGAAGACGGCGCTTTCTCAGCAGGGGGCCGGAAATTTCCTGGGAGAGTATGGAAATTATATTACTGCCTGGCAGAACGCGGCGACAGGCCTGTCCCATCTGACCACGCTGGCAACGCTGTTTATGACCTTTGGAAATGTAGATGAACAGATGGTGGAGACGGCGGAGCTGTTTTATGAGAAAAAGGATCTTCTTCCCGAGAGGACGATGCGGGAGGAGCAGTACCGGATGGTGGAGAAAAAAATCGGCCAGTTTTCCGGATCCTCCGCCAATGCCGCTGTGACGCAGTTCTTTCTGGATAACGGCGCGCGCCTCTTCCTGGATGTGGGAGCGATCATGGAATATGCGGTGGCCAAAAAGCTGGCGGGCGGCTCCGCTCTCTGGAGCGCGGCGGCAAACCTGGTGGGCGGAGAGGAAATCAGGGCCTCGGACAGCTTCCTCATCGGCATGTTCGGCATGCAGTATGAGGCGGACGCCGTGGCTCTGGCCAGACAGGAGCTGGACGACATTTTTTTCGGAAAGGAAGCATCCGCGCTGAGCGAGACAAGGGAAGAGGAGATCCGGGATCTGGTCTTTCATGCGGCGAAAGCCTGTATGGTGACCCGCACCTACGGCTGCGCGGGCTGTCCGGCCCTCCTGGAAAAATATCCCGAACTTCAGGAAAAACAGAATGAGATCAATGAGGAGCTGGCGTCCATCGCCGCCAATGTTTCCAACCGGATGATCCCCTTCGGGCGGCTCCCCGGACAGCTTCGTACCGCCGGGCCTTACCGGCAGGAGCATTACAAAAATGTACTTTACAACTTCTGCGGCCTGAGGGGACAGATCCTGGACTGGAAGAACGAACGCCCCGCGAAAAACGTGCGTGTGGAGGTGGTGAGCAAAAGCGGCAAGGTGCTGTCGGAATTTGTCACCGATAAAAACGGCCGGTTCGAGGCGGAATTTGCCCTGGAAGAGATCAACGTCTGGGAGCAGACCCCGCTGGTACAGGAGCTCACCCTGCATCTGTATTATAAAAGGAATCCCGTGGTGCTGGAGGACATCCAGGCCGACTATTTTCACAGCTATGAAGTGAACGGCCTGCATGTGGGCCGCAAAACTGTGGAGACTCTGGCTTATGTGCTCGGCGCGTCCACACAGGACGGACAGACCGCGGTAGAGATTCTCCGCTTTGAACTGGACGAAGCGGCGATCGGCTTTGACGCGCCGGACGGCTTCGGCGGAAGCTATCCCGCCTACGTGGCCCTGCCCGGACAGCTTCATACCGCGTCCGATGCGGAAACCGTCCTGCTGAAGGAAGGGGTGGAGCTGGAAACCCTGTACGGACGGCTGATCCCGGAGGGAAGCATGCTGCGCGGGATGCTGGACTACGCAAACGAAGCGGACGGAATCGGCGGGAGCGGAGTGACCCAGGCCAGCCTTTCCGACGCGCAGGCGATCCAGGAATATGTGGACGCTTACTATGAGGTCAACGGCCAGTATCCCTCCTTCCTGCTGGAAATGGTGAACAGCCTGATCGTTTCGGGAGAGGTCGCGCTGGTGGATGCGGATGAGGCGGATATCCCGCACTGAATACAGGACAGCCGTTTCCGCACGCTGCGCAGCAGGACCGCACAGGAAACGACTTTTCGGGAATGGAGAATATAATGAAAGAAAAAAAGATGATCCTGATCGCGTCAATATCGGGCGGAGTCGTTTTACTCGCCATGATCGCTGCTGTCGCGGCTTTCATAGGGAGCGCTTCCCGTTCGGCGGCCGGAGCCGCCCGCACCTTTGAAACCCTGCTTTCGGAGGGAAAACTTACGGAACTGGAGGCCCGCTGTTATCTGCCGGAGGAAGGGCAGACTGCGGCTTTTTCGGAAGAAGGCGCGGACGCGCAGATCCGCTTCGTCACCCCGGCGGAGCTGGCGGAGCGCTTCGGCGCCGACGCCGTCCTCGCCGGACAGGAAACCTCTCAGGAGGAGGAGCTGCTTTCTGTCGTCATGCGCTACGGCACCCTGCGCGTTTCCACCGGCATGGTGATCGGAAACAGGGCTTCGGCCCGTCTCACTCTCACCGCCCCCGATCTTTCCGACTGGCTTTCTTCTCTGAAGCCTGAGGAAGCGGTGCTCCTGGTAGAAGCGGGAGAGCGCATCCCGGAAATGCTGGAAGAGTATCTTTCTTCCATGGAAGCATCCATGGATACTTCCATGGATACTTCCATGGACATCCCCATGCGTACCGTCAGTCAGTCGATTCCCATGCAGAAGAGGAACGGCTCCTGGCGCTTTGCCGTGACGGAGGAACAGGAGAGAGAATGGTTCTGCGGCCTGCTCCCTGCGGCCGTTTCTGAACCGGCGGCCGCTTCCGAACCGGCTGCCGCCGCGGGCGGCCAGGAATGACGGCGTTTCACATTGTATTTTGACCACAGATCGGCTATACTGAGGTGGAAAGTTGGAGGCGAGCGGACATGAAATATAATCTTTCAGACAGAGTGGTCAGAGAAATCTCTTTTTATGCGAAAAAGTACGGAATCGAGAAGGTCGTTCTGTTTGGTTCCCGCGCGAGAGGGACAAATACCGAGAGAAGCGATATCTATCGGACCGGGATTTTGGGTCAGTTTAATCTGACCTTCGAACTGGCGTGGAAAGCGCTTCAGGAAGTGCTGAGGCTGCATGGCGCGGCAGAGGCAGGAACGGGTTCGCCGAGAGAAATCCTGCAGTTGGGCTATAAACTTGGGTTCCTGGAGGATGCCGGACGGGATTGGGAAGATTCAGCTTCCAGTATCATGTAACCATAAAATAAATACCATCAAATAGCAACTGAAAAATTATCGTTAAAAAGTCAGAATAAATGTCCCCTTTTTGCCCCAAACTCACAATTAGTTTGTGAGAGGGGGCGGAACAGATGGATGACCGGGAGTTGCTGGGACTTTTGGAAGACGATCCGGGACTTGGTATGCTTGCGTTGATCGAGCAGTATACGGACCTGCTGAGTTATGTGGTTTCTCTTCGTTTGAGAAGTCCGCAGGATATACAGGAATGCGTACAGGATACCTTTACGGATTTTTATCTGAGCAGAAAAAATTTTAATCCGGAAAAGGGCAGTCTTTCCGCATATCTGGTAGCAATCGCCAGGCATAAGGCATTTTATCGCTACCGTGAGATCCAGAAGGCGCGTGAACTGGTCCAGGCGGCTGAAATGCCGGAGAATCCGGTGGGCATGGAAGAGCATGCCGCGTTGGAGCACACGCTTTCCCAGATGGCGGATTCTGATGCCAAAGTCCTGCGGATGAAATATTATGAAGGTTATACAGCAAAGGAAATCGGGGAAATTCTGGGGATCAGCCACGAGGCGGTAAAAAAAAGAATCCAGAGAGCCCTGAAAAAGGCCATGGCGCTGATGGCCGAATGAAAAATACGGAATCCGTATTCTTGAAAAAAAGAATGTCATTCGTTTATAATAATCGAAAGGCATTCTTTTTTTAAGGGAGATACGGATGAAAAAATATAAGGAACACATCAAAAAACACTGGTACTGCTTCCTGCTCGCTCCCATTTTCATGACGCTGGAGGCGGCGGGGGAATTCATCCTGCCGTTCATTAACGCAAACATCATCGATAAAGGAGCGGCAAACGGGGATATCCCCTACATTCTGGAAAACGGCTTTTACATGCTGCTGATCGCGGCCGCCATGCTGGCCTTCGGCGTGCTCGGAGCGTTTTTCGCGGTGCGGGGATCGGCCCGGGTGGCGGCGGGCGTGCGAAGGGACGCTTTTGCCCGGATCCAGACTTTCTCCTTTTCGGATATCGACCGGTTTTCCACCGGTTCCCTGATCACCCGTGTTACCAATGACATCACCCAGGTGCAGACCTTTCTCCAGACGCTGATGCGCGGCTTTTTCCGAAGCCCGGTCATGCTGGTGGGCGCGC
>ENA-UONU01001218-UONU01001218.1-human-gut-metagenome-genome-assembly--contig:-CS51-NODE-1218-length-20247-cov-22.184727_pt1 | contig 20247 bp, 24 predicted proteins | sample MGYA00242462_ERZ724009 | MGnify/ENA metagenome assembly ERZ724009 | reverse complement strand
CTGCAAGCAAGTAAACACAGGCTATTCCTTAATATCCTTTTGTTTGGGAAACTCCGTTTTCCCATTTGGATATGGTTTTATCACTGACGCCGATCCGGTCACCGAGATCTTTCTGTGTAAATCCTCTGGCTTTTCTGGATTGTTGTATAAATTCGCCAATATTATTTTGTGACATAGTGGAACCTCCATTTCGTAAGAGACAGTTGCTGCAGTGTCTGTCTGCTTTCAGTATAGAAGAAACGTGCAGAGAATACAATCTATGAGTTGGAGAGTTGGAGGTTTTCAGTCTCAGAGAAAGAGAAGGACGGTTCCGTTAAAAGAATTCTCCCAAAAGGAGAATCTGAAAGAAATAGCTTTCAAAAAGAAACCTCTCATTTTATAATAGAAAGGAGCAGACAAGAGAGGATATGAAATATGAATAAGAAAAATGAATATCAGGATGAGGGATTAAAGGGCAATGAAAGAATAGAAGATGCAATTTTTGCGCTTCAGAAAGAAGCCACACAGGAGCAGCTTGCACATACGTTGACGGTGATCCGGCGGCGGATGAAAGAGGGAGGACAACTGATCGTTGCTGTGGAACCGGATCCGGCACAGGCACAAATGAAGTTACAGACAGTGAGGACTCCGGACGGTAAAATCTGGTGGTCGGCATTTACCAGCTTTGAGGAAGAATTAAAAGGTGCAGATCAGGTGAAGTCGACATTTTTGTCAGAGATCGGCAGGATGTTTGAAGCAGCACTTACTGTGCCGGAGATCGCAGGGATTATTATCAATCCCTGGAATCGGACAATCATGTTGGATAAACATCTGATCCGGATTATTATGCCGGACTAAAAAATTTTATATTTTTTGTAACTATATGAGATACGATTCGAAAAGAACAGTGATACTATCGGGGAAACAGTATGTTCAGACCAATGAGAAGAAAGAAAAAGGGAATCAGCACAGAGACAGCAAAACAATTATTGCTTCATGAGCGGCGCAACAGTCGGATCAATATAGAGCTTACCGATCCGGAGGCGGATGTGACATTTTCTCGTATGAGACAAAATTAAGGAGGTATACAATGAGGATGATGGTCATGATAATCTATCTATTGTTTTTAATATGCATGATCGTTTATTATGGAAAAATGATGTATAGAAATTATCAAAAAGAACTTCCTTTAGGATATGGGCAAAATAAAATCGTGTATTTTATGATCCTGCTATGTATCATAATCGGTCAATACACCATTCCTTCTGCCTGGGGACGACTGAGTGTAATTTTAATATTCGGAGTTGCATTCTTTTTGATCTATGCAATGATTGGTCTCCATAATAGAAAGAATCATTCCGGAGAATTATTTCGCTTATATCAAAAAGAAGTCACCACAGCAAAGAGGTGTATAATCATAGGCACAGGAGTTGTTGTAGTTGCTTTATTTTTGGTCTGTTTTATAAAAAAATAAACTAAATCTGCCTCTGGATGACAAGCCTCCCCGCTTCATAAGCCGCATTCATCTGCCCGTGCATCTGCTCCACCAGCGCCCGCGCTATGGAAAGCCCAAGTCCGGTCGGTCATGGTAATGTCCGGCGTGATCCGGTGTCTTTTGAGCACCGCATACATTGAGGCAATGCTTCCCTCTAAAATGCGCTTTACCGACACTTCCTGCAGGGGCTGTGCCAAAGGCACAGACAGGACAACCGAATACCGGAACAGTTCTTCCGTCAGTTGTGTCATCACCTTTGTGCGTTCCCGGATGATGGCAACATACTGGAGGGAGGCAGCAGATAACGGTTCCTTTTCCAAAAGTTCCAGGTTGCCGCAGATGGCAGTCAGCGGTGTGCGCAGATCGTGGAAAATGCTGGTGACTTTCGGATACAGAAGAGGTACGCAGATGCCTGGCAAAAGGGAGACGCGTGGATACTTCAGATTTTCTTAAGGATATCTTAGAATTTCATACACAGGACGTTCACAGTTGGCTGATAACCTGTAACAAGCAAAAAGAAAGGAATGAAAGGGAATGAAATTACAAAAGAAAGCAGCCGTACAGCTGCTGCTCCTTGCAGCAGCAATGCTTATGGTTTGTTATGGCGCGATGCGTGGAGAGGCAGCCACGGTACTCTCCAAAGCAATTAAATTATGTCTGGAGTGTGTTGGCATTGGATAAAAAAAAGCATAAGGCATCACATGTTCTTGCACATGTCCGTGGGTGGATTCAGGCTGTGGCAACGATTCTTACGAATATTCATCTGCCGAATTTTTTTAAGGGAGAGATCTACCGTGGTAATGCAAAGACGGTCTGTGTGCCGGGACTAAACTGCTATTCCTGTCCGGCAGCAGCGGGAGCGTGTCCGATTGGGGCCTTTCAGGCAGTGGTTGGTTCATCAAGATTTAAGTTTTCATATTATATAACCGGTTTCCTGATTCTGGCAGGGGTTCTGCTGGGACGGTTTGTGTGTGGTTTTTTGTGTCCGTTTGGATGGTTCCAGGAACTTTTGCATAAGATTCCATTTAAAAAAATATCCACCCGGAAGTTAAAGCCGCTTCGGTTTATCAAATATGGAATTCTTTTGGTTTTCGTTATTCTGCTTCCTATATTGGTGACGAACCAGCTGGGAATGGGGGACCCATTTTTTTGCAAATACCTCTGTCCACAGGGAGTATTAGAGGGGGCACTTCCACTTTCGATTGCAAATGCAGGCATCCGTGCGGCATTGGGAAAGCTGTTTACATGGAAGGCCGGAATACTGGTTGCGGTCGTGTTGTTAAGCCTTATGTTTTATCGCCCGTTCTGCAAATGGATCTGTCCGCTTGGCGCAGTCTATGCGCTTTTTAATAAAGTATCTCTTTTACAGATGCATATAGATACCGGTAAATGTGTATCTTGCGGCAAATGTGCCGGTGTCTGTAAAATGGATGTGGATGTGGTCCGGCATCCAAATCATACGGAATGTATACGCTGCGGAGCATGTGTGAAGGAATGTCCGGTAGAAGCAATCAGTTATAAGTATGGATTTGCGGAAAAATCAAAAAAGAAGAAGGAGACTAATTAAAATGAAAAAACTTACAGTAATGTTACTGGTTATGACTCTGGTATTTGGACTTGCCGCTTGTGGCAATGCCTCGGAAAAAGGCAGCAATGTGACGGAAACGCAGGCACAGTCTGCGGAAGATACAGGGGCTGGTAATGCAGAACTCAACAAACTGTACGAAAAGGAAAATGCCATTATTGCGAAACATCAGGAATTGTGGAATACGGTTTTTAATAACATTGACAAGGACAAAGCCGCAGACGCAGGAGAACAAAATTATGGAACGTTTCTGGAGACACAGCTGGATCATGTGAAGGACCAGTTTTCGGAGGCAGACCTGAAAAAGCTGGATAAGGATATCGAAGAGATTAAGAAAATCGAGGATCAGGTAACGGAACTTACCGCGCAGATGGGAACAGAAAATTCCGGCGCCCAAAGCGCGAATGCAGAAACATCCGTCTTTCCGTCTTTTCAGGCGAAGGATCTGGATGGAAATAAGGTGGACAGCAGCATTTTTTCACAGAATGCGGTAACGGTTGTTAATTTCTGGTTTAATGGATGCACGCCATGTGTGGAGGAACTTCCGGCACTCAACAAATTAAATGAAGAACTGAAGGCAAAGGGTGGTCAGGTCATTGGCGTAAACACAGATTCACTCGATGGTAACAAAGAGGGAATTGCGGAAGCAAAAAGCATCTTGAAAAAACAGGGAGCAGACTATACCAACCTTTCCCTTGATTCGGACAGTGAGGCCGGTAAATACGCAACAAATATTATGGCATTTCCAACGACAGTTCTCGTTGACCGTAATGGCAACATTGTCGGAGATCCGATCATGGGCGGAATCACGAGTGATGAAGTTTACAAAAAGGTGACAGCTGCGATTGACCAGATCTTAGAGAAGGATAAGCAGTAAGATGGATACGGATAGGGTGGTAACTTTAAAAGGAGAATTCCATGGAATATGAACACATTGTCCATTCGTTTGAGCCGGTGTACGACAAAGCTTCCGAAATCCTCATATTAGGAACCCTGCCGTCCGTCAAATCAAGAGAAAACAATTTTTATTACGGGCACAAACAGAACCGTTTCTGGAAAGTGCTTGCAACACTTTTAAAGGAGCCGGTTCCGCATACAATTGAGGAGAAAAAAGCCATGCTGCTTGCCCACCGGATTGCCCTGTGGGATGTGATCCAAAGCTGTGACATCAAAGGCTCAAGTGACAGCAGTATTAAAAATGTACAGCCGACGGATATTGGCATGATTCTGGAAAAAACGAACATAACACGTATTTATGCAAACGGAAACAAGGCAGGACAGCTTTATAAAAGATACCAGTTTCCGGTCACGGGGATCGAAGCGATGGTGCTTCCATCCACAAGTCCGGCAAATGCCGCGTGGTCGCTGGATCGGCTGTGTGAGGCGTGGCATGTGATTCTGGAACAATGATAACAGAGCCTTTTATAAAAGATTTAAAAAGCCATCTTTATAAAGAAAGATGGCTTTTTTTAGTACAAATCAACGGCAAAGTGACGAAATGACAAAGAAAAAATATGAAAAAATTGAACAAATAACGGAAAAATATGAAAATTTTTAATGTGAACCAAAAAATATTCTATAGTTTATGAGATAAAAATCCCGTATACTAGCATTACAAACAAAACAAGAAGGGGGAAATTCTTATGAAAAAGAAAATTGTTGCAATTATGATGATGGCGGTATTGGCACTTTCAACCGCAGCATGCGGAGCCGATGGGGGAAACAACGGCGGTGGCACACAGGCAGGCAATACAGGGGGAGGCACTTCTACCTCAACTGTCGCAAACAAGGATAAACCATTGGTATGGTTTAACCGTCAGCCGTCAAACAGTTCTACAGGAGAGCTTGACATGACAGCACTCAATTTTAACAAAGATACTTATTATGTAGGGTTTGATGCAAATCAGGGTGCAGAACTTCAGGGTACCATGGTAAAAGATTACATCGAGAAAAATATTGACAAGATTGACCGTAACGGAGATGGCGTGATCGGCTATGTTTTAGCAATCGGTGATATCGGTCACAATGATTCCATTGCCCGTACAAGAGGTGTCAGAAAAGCACTTGGAACAGCAGTGGATAAAAACGGCGAGGCAGACAGTGCACCGGCAGGAACCAATACCGATGGAAAAGCATCACAGGTTCAGGACGGAAGCATTGAAGTAGGTGGAAAAACCTATGTGATCCGTGAACTTGCTTCCCAGGAAATGAAAAACTCAGCAGGTGCTACATGGGATGCAGCAACAGCCGGCAATGCGATTGGTACATGGTCATCTTCTTTCGGGGATTCCATTGATGTCGTTGTATCCAACAATGATGGAATGGGAATGTCAATGTTTAATGCATGGTCAAAGGATAACGGTGTACCGACATTCGGATATGATGCAAACAGCGATGCGGTTGCAGCAATTGCAGAAGGCTACGGTGGAACGATCAGCCAGCATGCAGACGTACAGGCATACCTGACACTGCGTGTTCTTAGAAATGCACTGGATGGTGTAGATGTTGACACGGGTATCGGAACTGCAGACGATGCAGGAAATGTATTAAGCAGTGACGTTTATGTATACAAAGAAGACGAGAGATCTTACTATTCCCTGAACGTGGCAGTAACCGCTGATAACTACAAAGATTTTACAGATTCTACCGTTGTATGGGAACCGGTATCCAAACAGTTAGATGCATCTGCCCATCCGACAAAGAAGGTATGGCTGAATATTTACAATGCTTCTGATAACTTCTTAAGTTCTACCTATCAGCCGCTGTTACAGAAGTATGATGACCTTTTAAATCTGGATGTTGAGTACATTGGTGGTGACGGACAGACAGAGTCTAATATCACAAACCGTCTGGGCAATCCGGGACAGTACGATGCTTTTGCCATCAACATGGTGAAAACAGATAATGCAGCTTCTTACACAGCTCTTTTAAATCAGTAAAACAACTTAACTTCGGGGGGAGAAATACGGTTCTCTCCCCGAAAACAAAAGGATAGGAGCGGATAGTATGGGGGATCAGAGCAAAGATATTATCTTATCGATACGTGGCATGAGTAAATCATTTGGCCGCAACAGAGTACTTGATCATATCAACCTTGATGTGAGAAAAGGAACAGTTATGGGACTTATGGGAGAAAATGGTGCCGGTAAGTCAACAATGATGAAATGTCTTTTTGGAACTTATCAGAAAGACGAAGGAACTATATACCTTGACGGAAAAGAAGTGAATTTTTCCGGTCCGAAGGATGCACTTGAAAATGGGATTGCAATGGTGCATCAGGAGTTAAACCAGTGTCTGGAGAGAAATGTTGTGGATAATCTCTTTCTTGGCAGATACCCGGTAAATTCCCTTGGGATGATCGATGAGGGAAGAATGAAAAATGAAGCCTCGGAATTATTCCGGAAACTGGGAATGACGGTAAATCTGGATCAGCCGATGAGAAATATGTCCGTTTCCCAGCGGCAGATGTGTGAAATTGCAAAGGCGATCTCATATAATTCGAAAGTAATCGTATTGGATGAGCCAACATCATCACTTACCGTACAGGAAGTGGATAAACTTTTTGATATGATGCGGATGCTTCGTGACCAGGGCATCTCCCTTATTTATATTTCCCATAAAATGGATGAAATATTTGAGATCTGTGATGATATTTCCGTACTCCGGGATGGAAATCTGGTCATGACAAAAAGTGCAAAAGAAACAAATATGAATGAACTGATTACTGCAATGGTAGGCCGTGTGCTGGAAAACCGTTTTCCACCGGTGGATAATCAGCCGAAAGATGTTATTTTATCAATCCAGCATTTGTCCACAAAATATGAGCCGTATTTACAGGATGTTACATTTGATGTCCGTGAAGGGGAGATTTTTGGCTTATATGGCCTTGTGGGAGCCGGACGGACAGAATTGCTGGAAACCATATTCGGTATCCGCACAAGAGCCGCAGGCCGTGTTTATCTGAACCATAAGCTTATGAATTTCAGCTGTGCAAAAGAGGCAATGGATTATGGATTCGCGCTTATTACGGAAGAACGGAAGGCAAATGGATTATTCCTGAAAGGGAATCTTACATTTAATACAACCATTGCAAATCTTAATGCATATAAAAAAGGCGCGGCACTTTCAGAACCGAAAATGACAAAGGCTACCGCAAATGAAATTAAAGTCATGCATACCAAATGTCTGGGACCAAACGATATGATTTCAAGTCTTTCCGGAGGAAACCAGCAGAAGGTTATTTTTGGAAAGTGGCTCGAGCGTGAACCGAAGGTGTTTATGATGGATGAACCGACAAGAGGAATTGATGTCGGCGCAAAATATGAAATTTATGACCTGATCATACAGATGGCAAAACAGGGAAAGACCATTATCGTGGTTTCTTCTGAGATGCCGGAAATCCTTGGTATTACAAACCGGATCGGTGTCATGTCGAACGGACGGCTTGCGGGCATTGTCAATACAAAGGAAACGAATCAGGAAGAATTACTTCGCCTCAGCGCGAAATATTTATAGGCAGGGGGGACAGATATGGCAAATAGCAAGATTCTTACAGCGGAGCAGGAAAAAACACTGCGTCAGCCGATTGAGGAATATGTCGGAAAAATACAAAAAGAGATTGATGAACTCAGAAAAGATGGTACGGCAAAAGTCATTATGTACCAGAGCAGGATCGAAAACGTAAAAAGAGATAAAACACTTTCCAAAGGGGAAAAAGATTCTGAGATTGCATCCTGCCAGAAGGAGCTTGAACAGGCAAAAGCGGTAGAGGCACAGAACAAAGACCAGATCGCAAAACTGATCGGGAAAGCAGAAAATTATCTCAAAAATAATTTTGACAAGTATTATAATGCAGTTAAGGCAAGTTGTATAGCGGAAAAGGAACAGGCACTGCAGGAGCATCAGCAGAAACTTGCAAAGATTGAAAAGGAACACAAAGAAACTCTGGCAAAGACTTCCGCCCAGGCCGAGGTCAAAGAAGAAAATTATGTATATAAGAACCGTGTTTCCAATGAAAAGATTGAACTGGAAAAAGAGTATCAGAGGATTAAAGACCGGAAGCATGATGCGTACAGTTACAAGTATCATCTGATTGATCTGCTCCGGTTGTCCAAATTTACATTTGCAGAAAATCAGGCACAGAAATGGGAAAATTATAAGTATACATTTAACCGGAGAACATTCCTTTTACAGAATGGACTCTACATCGCGATCATTCTTATTTTTGTTGCGTTATGTATCATAACTCCAATCAAAAAAGGAACGCCGCTTCTTACGTATAATAATATTTTAAATATTCTCCAGCAGGCATCGCCTAGAATGTTTTTAGCACTTGGAGTTGCAGGTCTGATCCTTCTTACAGGAACGGATCTTTCCGTTGGACGAATGGTTGGTATGGGAATGACAACCGCAACCATTATCATGCATCAGGGTGTAAATACAGGTGGTGTGTTCGGACACATCTTTGATTTTACGAAAGTACCGACACCGGCAAGAGTCATTCTTGCACTGGTAGCATGTATTGTATTATGTACGTTCTTTACAAGTATAGCCGGATTTTTTACAGCGAAATTCAAGATGCATCCGTTTATATCGACCATGGCAAACATGCTTGTCATTTTTGGTCTGGTAACTTATGCGACAAAAGGTGTTTCCTTCGGAGCGATCGAGCCGACCATTCCGAATATGGTAATTCCAAAAGTCAATGGATTCCCGACCATCATTCTCTGGGCAGTTGCAGCAATTGTCATTGTATGGTTTATCTGGAACAAAACAACCTTTGGTAAAAATCTTTATGCAGTCGGAGGAAATCCGGAGGCAGCAGCAGTTTCAGGTATCTCTGTATTTGCAGTAACACTTGGTGCATTTATTATGGCCGGTATCCTTTACGGATTCGGTTCCTGGCTTGAATGTACCCGAATGGTTGGATCTGGTTCCGCCGCTTATGGACAGGGCTGGGATATGGATGCCATTGCAGCCTGTGTTGTCGGTGGTGTATCATTTACCGGTGGTATTGGTAAGATTTCCGGTGTTGTTACCGGTGTATGTATCTTTACAGCATTAACATACTCCCTCACAATACTGGGTATTGATACAAACCTCCAGTTCGTATTCTCAGGTATTATCATCCTTGTTGCAGTAACACTGGATTGTCTGAAATACGTTCAGAAAAAATAAAACATATACTCTCCTCTATAATGAAAAAGCAGGGATGCCGGTGATGCATGAAACATGCAGGGCATCTCTGTTTTATGTTGGAAAGGTTTTACTTTATCTGGACAAATTGCTATAATAAATAAAATAACATGGGGGAAGAGGTATGTATACATTATTGCTGGTGGATGATGAAGAAGAAGTCATTGAAGCCATCGTTAAAAAAGTCAAATGGGAGGAACTCGGCTTTCAGGTTACCGGGCATGCAAACAACGGATTTAAAGCAATGGACATGCTTGAAGAAATGCAGCCGGATGTTGTTATGACGGACATCCGGATGCCGTATATGGACGGACTGGAATTGTGTGCGCATATAAAAGCAAAGTATCCGGCAACAAAAATTCTGCTTTTTACCGGGTTTGATGATTTTGAATATGCAAAAGAAGCCGTGCATCTTGAAATCGAGGAATATATTTTAAAGCCGCTCAATGCTGTGGAAATAACAGAAGTGTTTAAGCGTCTGAAAGAGAAACTGGACTATGAGATCAGTGAAAAAAGAAATACGGATCTTTTGAAAAAATATTATGCGGATTCCCTTCCGATGCTGCAGGCGAATTTGTATACAACGCTTATTGAAGGACGTATTCCGGAAGAGGAGATGCCGCATTATTTTAAGGATTACCAGATTGCTTTTACAGGCCCGTGGTATTGCTGCCTGATCATACACACATCGGCAAGTCAGGTTCCGGAGGGCATGGATATACGGCTGCTTTCGGTATCGGTAGACCGGCAGGCAGGGGAGAACCTCGGGGAAAAATGGAACGCGAAGCGTTTTCGCTATCTTGGGGATACCATTATGATTATGCAGTTAAAAAGTGAGGAAGAAATTTCAGAACTGACGGATGCCTGTGACCGTTTCTGTAAATATATCCATCATATTATGGGGGCAAAAGTAACCATAGGGATCGGTCAGGTATGTGGGCACATTGCAAAGATTGCAGCATCGTATCAAAGCGCCAGGGAAGCGGTTTCCTATCGTGTTTTATATGGAAGCAACCGGGCGATAAATTTAAAAGAGATTGTTCCACAGAGAAAAATCCAAAGGGATGCCGGAGAGAAAACAGAACTGTCCAATGTGTTCAAAAAGATCTGCCTTGGAGAAAATGAAGATATTGCAAATGCCATAGAAGTTTACATGCAGCATAAATTCCTTGACCTGAAATCATTGGAAAAATATCATGTGGCAGTTATGGAACTCATTGGCGAACTGTATCATTTTATGGTCAACAATGAAATGGATACCACAAAAATACCGGGAGGTATCGGTTCTTTGTATAATGAACTGTGTAATTTAGAACCGCAGGTTTTGCAGAAATGGCTTTTAAAATTCTGCTGTATGCTGCATGATGACATGGCAGATGCCCGGTATCATTCCAAGAAATCCCTGATCGGGAGGGCAAAAGAATATGTGCACGACAATTATCAGCAGGAAGATTTAGGGCTTGACGATATCTGTAAAGAACTGGGCGTGTCAAATTCTTATTTTTCAAGCATGTTCAAAAAAGAAACAGGGAATTCTTTTGTCGGATACCTGACGGAATACCGTATGGATAAGGCGGCACGCATGCTTGTGGAAACCGCGGAAAAAAGTTATATGATTGCAAAGAGTGTGGGATATTCCGATCCAAATTACTTTAGTTATGTGTTTAAAAGACAGTTTGGGGTATCCCCTTCAAAATACAGGACAGCATATGAAAAAAATGAAAAATAAACCGGGAGATATCCAGTCAACCATCATGGTTGCATTTTCTGTAATATCAACCTTAATTATGGTTTGTATGGGCATGATGGTATATTGGAGATTTTCGGGGATCACACAGCAGAATATTGTGGATAATAACCGAAAGATTATGGATCAGACGGTGGATTCCATAGAAAATTATCTTGTGAATATGAGGCAGGTATCGGATGCCGCATATTATGATGTTATAAAGGAAAACGATATCCGGGAACAGAACGATTCCATCCACAAAGGGTTAAATCTTTTATATGAGGCAAATAAAGAGAACTTAAGGAGCATTGCTATATATAATGGATACGGAAGCCTTATGGCAGCAGAGCCGGTTGTTGCCCAGAAAGAAGAACCGGATGTGACCAGACAGGGATGGTTTATGCAGGCAAAAACACGTATGGAGAATATCCATTTTTCCACACCCCATGTCCAGAATTTATTTGATGACGGTACCTGTCGGTATTACTGGGTGATTTCTTCCAGCCGTGTCGTGGAACTTACGAATGGGACAGATACACAGTTGGGGGTGCTGCTTGTGGATATGGACTATTCCGGGATTTCACGTATGATGGAACGGATCAATACGTCAGGAAAAGGACAGTATTTTTATCTGTGTGATGGTGAGGGAAATATTATTTATCATCCGCATCAGGCAAGAATTGACAATGGCATGGATACAGAAAGCAGCGTAAAGGCAGCTTCGTCCAAAGAAAAAATTTACGATGAATATTTGGAAAAAAACCACAGAAAAGTTATGGTGGGTGCAATCAGTTATACAGGATGGCGCCTGGTCTGTGTTATGCCGTATGAAATATTCACAAATAAAATGGCCGATGTAAAGCAGTTTGTCCTGCTAATTTTACTGCTTATGGCAATGATGCTTGTATTTGTAAACCGCATGATTTCCGTGCGGATATCACGGCCGATTATGAAGCTGGATCACTCGGTGCGTGAATATCAGGAAGGGAAAGAAGAAAAGATTGCAATCGGAGGCTCAACAGAGATCCGGCATCTGGGACAATCCATTCAGGAATCCTACCGGCAGAATTCCGAACTGATGAAAAAAGTCATATGGGAACAGAATGAAAGAAGAAAAAGCGAATTTGATGTGCTGCAAAGCCAGATCAACCCGCATTTTTTATACAATACATTAGACTCCATCACCTGGATGATAGAGAGCGGTAAAAATGAGGAAGCTGCCTTTATGATCACGCAGCTGGCAAAGCTTTTCCGGATCAGCCTTTCAAAAGGACATACGGTTATCCGCATAAGGGATGAACTGCAGCACGCGCAAAGTTATGTTAATATACAAAAAGTGCGGTATAAAAACAAGTTTGAAGTTGTATTTGATATCCGTCCGGATATTCTGGATGATTGTATCGTGAAACTTGTGCTGCAGCCGATCCTTGAAAATGCGATCAATTACGGCGTAAGGGAGATGGATGACTGCGGAAAAATCCTCATTCGCGGATGGAAAGAGCAAGAAAATATCTTTATGCAGGTATCGGATAACGGAATGGGGATTCCGGAAGAGGAGATTGACCTGTTATTAAAGGATACAAACCGTGTACATAAAAAGGGCTCCGGAGTCGGGCTTGTAAATGTAAATAACCGGCTCCGGTTATTGTTTGGAGAACCATACGGACTTCAGATAGAAAGTGAACTGGATGAGGGAACGACAGTGACAGTTATCATCCCAGAGATTGTTTACAGTGAGGAAAACTGCAGGAAATTTGAGGAACACCATATGCCGGAGGATTCTTAAAATGAAACATGGGAAAAAAACATTTGTGATAATAGAGGCAGTTCTGGGAATTCTCGTGATTCTGGTTCTCGGCTTTATCATCTATAAGCAAAACGGCCATGAACCGGAAACAATTGCGGTGATCATACCGGATGTGGATGAGAGCGAGTGGTCAGCGTTTAAATACGGACTGAAAATGGCAGCACGGGAATATGATACAGATGTTGTGATCATCAGTAAGGACAATATGGAAACCGCCAATGAGGAGATTGAGATTATGAATCAGGAAATTGCAAAAGGAGCAGATGCGGTGATCGTAAAACCGATTGCAAACCGGGATGGGCAGCAAAAGCTAAAACAGCTGGAAAAAAGTGTTCCTATAATGGCCGTGGGAGATACATTTCCCGAAGAACCGTCCGGATTGCATACAATAGAACCTGATCATTACCATATGGGTGCGGATCTTGCCCAAAAGCTTCTGGAAAATTACCGTGGAAATCTGATCGGGAAGAAGATTGGGATCTATTCGCAGTATGCCACTTCAGAAGCAGTGATAAAAAGAAAGAAGGGGATTTGTGATACATTAAAGGGGAGTGGCGCAGAAATTTTATGGTCTGTATCAAAAGAAAATGATTCGAAAGAGAAAATCAATTTACAGACGCAAAGAAGGGTGGATATCGTGATGGCTTTGGATAATGCAAGCTTTGTGGAAGCCGGGGAGGCGGCAAAGGATAATGACCTGTATGGGGCGGTACTCTATGGAATTGGAAATTCAACGGAGGCAGTTTATTATCTGGATGCAGGATGGGCACAATGTCTGGTTGCTCCGGATGAGTTTGACGCAGGCTATGAAAGTGTTGCAGAACTTATTAAAAAACGACGTAATTTTTTCTATAAAATGAAAGACCGGCAGATTACGTATACCGTTCTCACACGGGAGAATCTTTTTTCGGAGGAGAACCGGAATCTGCTGTTTACAATCAGCCGGTAAAATCAGGGGTTATCATGGATAAAAGAAAAATAAAAAACGCTATGGCATTAATTGGTCTGATGGGAATTCTTTTGTATGGTGCATGTGGAAACGAAAAAAAGGAAATACCGAAACAGATTTATATTGGTGTCGCATGTTATGACCAGAGAGATACCTTCCTGGGGGAACTTCTGGAAAATTTTAAAAGGGAATGCAGGACACTGGAAAAAAGGGGATATGATATCAGTCTGACTATTATGGATGCTGCAAATTCGCAAAGAACGCAGGACGATCAGGTGCAGGAAATGATCGGTAATGGCTGTGATATTTTGTGCGTCAATCTGGCAGACCGGACGGACCCGTCGCAGATCATTACAGCCGCACAGGAGCACGATATCCCCATTATATTTTTTAATCGGGAACCTGTGGAAGAAGATCTGATGCAGTGGGATCAGTTATATTATGTCGGAGCAGAAGCAAAACAGTCCGGACAGATGCAGGGACAGCTTGCAGCAGCTTACATCAAAGAACATCCGGATGTGGACCGCAATCATGATGGGAAAATCCAGTATGTGATACTTGAGGGGGAAATGGGGCATCAGGATGCCATTATTAGAACGGAAAGCGTTGCGGAGAGCCTGAAAGAACAGGGGATTGCACTGGAAAAACTGAGTTATCAGATTGCAAACTGGAACCGTGTGCAGGCGCAGAACCGTATGATACAGCTGATCGGACAATATAACAACCGGATGGAAGTTGTTCTTGCTAATAATGATGCAATGGCACTCGGTGCTATGGATGCTTATGAAAAGCTCGGGTATACGGAAACAAACCGGCCGGCATTTTTTGGAATAGATGGGACAAAAGAAGGGCTTGAAGCGGTAAAAGACGGAACACTTGCAGCAACCGTATATAATGATAAAGAAGGGCAGGCAGCAGCAATGGCAAATCTTGCATTTTCGATTGCTACAGAGGATGAAAATAATCCAAATCCGTTTAAAAATTATAAATATATATATCGCGCATATCAGAAGGTTACAAAAGAAAATGTGCAGACATTTCTGGAGAAAGAAGAATAGAGGATGCGATCAGAAAAAAGGAGAAACAGACATGAATAACTGGGAAAGAATGAAAGCTGGCAGACTCTACAATGCCGACAGCAAAGATCTGGAAAAATACCATTCGTTTGGGATGGAAACCTGTGATAAATTCAACCGCACACCGCTGTGGATGAAGAAAAGAAAGCAGCGTCTTCTGGAAAAAATGATTCCACCCGTTCCTCTCCGATGAGCGTCTGCCGCAGCAGTATCCGGACGGTTTCCATGACCTTGAGTATGCAAAGCCGATCCACATCGGAAGCGGAAGCTGGATCTGTTCGAGCGCGACGATCTGTGGCGGAGTGACCATCGGGAAAAACTGTATCGTTGCGGCAGGAGCGGTCGTAAACCGTGATGTGCCGGATGACTGCATCGTGGCGGGGGTTCCGGCAAAGGTACTGCGAAAGCTGGATGAGCAGGACCGGATACATGTGTGGGATACTTACATGAAAAACGAAGTGCCGTTGTCGGAGCGGGAAAGTGGGAGAAGTAGATCATGAATTCGTGGATGGATCTTGCAATGCGCGTACAGAGTATTGCGCAGGCAGGGATTGATGACCACACCTAATTCTCAGTGTGCATTAAATGCTCTTGCCATTGACAACCCTATTGAGTATGCCAGGTTGGCTTTGACGGGTGAGATGCAAGATTGGGTGAATGCGGAAGATAATCTAGAAGTATGGTAATTTTATGGGTGGATTGCTATGTATGGCAGTCCACCCATAAAATCTTTAGAAAAACATAAGTGGAATATAAGAATTGTGCGTGCTAAAATAAATAGTGCTAAAATAAATAGTGAGAAAATTGAATTGGAGACCAGCTATGAGAAATCTAATGAAATTTAATAGATTCGTGATGCCCTTACTACTAATTATATTTTCTGCTTTGCTACATGGATGCACTTTGAATGAAAATGTTTCTTATAAAAGTGCTTATGCAGATAATAATTTAAGTGTAAAGAATGAGAACATTAACGGTGCCATTGTGAAAGTAAATGATAAATACATTTATCACGATGAAATTAATGAAATTTTTCTGCAACAGTTTGGAAAAGTAGGTGTATCATATTCGGATATTGTTGAAAATAGCATAGATGAAATAGTGGCAACATCATATGCAGAAAAATTAGGAGTTTTTGTTTCTGAATCCGAAATTGATAATGCTATTTGCGAGTATGAAGCCATTAACAAAGAAGTCTATGATAAAGCTCTTAAAATCTATGGGGAAACGACTCTGAAACAAAAATTAAAAGATAGATTGTTGTTTGTAAGTACAAAAAACAAAGTGTTAGAACAAGAAGTGAAAATAGACGCCAATCTTATCGAATCTTTTAAAAGCCAGAAAGAGCTTCATGGAGAATTAGACAAATATTCAGACTCTGAGCTAATGAAACGGATGAACAAAGAGATAAAAGATTATGCATTTGGGTTATGGGTCAAGGAAAAGAGAAAGGAATCGAAAATTGAATACTTAAAGCTATATGATAAGTATAAAAAAGATTGTTTAGTATTTAATGATAATCAAATGTCGATGCCTAAAATAGATGCTAAAGAAGTAGCATTAGATGGAGATGAAGGGAAAGAAATTTTAGCATCCTTGTCAATATTTGAAAAATATAATCCAGTTTCTGTGTATGAAATTTTAGCAAAACCAAATAATAAAGACGATTATACAGAGCGTGCATATATAAAAGTCCATTTAGTAAATGAAGATAATAACGATAAGATTCTTGATGTTATTATCGCTGACAAGAACGAAACCGGCATTGATTATGGGTTAAAGGATTCAAAAATGTCGACATTATGTGGTGTTAATGTGAAATTATCTAAGTCTGAAAATTTAAATGTTGATGACAAGATAATAACAAGAGCTGTTTTTAAGCTTAACAAACATACTTATGTAATGGATGGCATCAATATTGAGCCTTTTGAATTTACAGAAATGGTTTCAGAATTACTCTCTAAATTAACTAATAAATAGAATATATAACTGAAAATTGAAATGAAAAGGCTATTTATCTGAAAAGGTATTTAGCCTTTTTCTTTGCCCAAAATATGAAAGGAGATGATTTTTATGAACAATAAAACAGAATTAGAAAAGGTAAAAGCAGAGATTGAAAGCAAGAAAGAAGAAAAAGAAAAATATGAAAAGCAATTATCTCAGCTTAAAAATCAAGAGAAGAAATTAAAGAAAATGGCAAGCCTTGAAGAAAGAAAAAAGCGAACCCACAGACTGATAGAACGAGGAGCAATATTAGAAAGTTTTATCGAGGGGGGGTTATCCACACATATGCAGGGATGGAACTTCGCCTGAAAATGTATGAAATTATGAAAAAGCAGGGACATGAAGAAGAAACCGGAAAGACAAAGATTACGTCCGGTTATAATCTTCCGGCAACATATATTCTTCACACCGTAGGACCGATCATACAGTGGGAGGTTACAGGAAAAGAGGAAGAATTGCTGGCAAGCTGCTACAGAGAATGTCTCAAACTGGCGGCGGACACGGGAGCAGAGTCCGTAGCTTTTTGTTGTCTGTCAACGGGGGTGTTTCGTTTTCCACAGCAAAGGGCGGCAGAAATCGCTACCGAGACGGTAAAGAATTATATCAATGAGGACAGCAGAATAAAAAAAGTCATATTTAACGTATTCAAGGACGATGATCTGAGAATCTATCATGCACTAATTGGATAAATCGTGTTAGAATAAAATTGTCACGTAAGACAGAAAGGAAATTATTCTATGGAAAAGAAAACCGGTTACGATGCAGTTGTATTTGATATGGACGGTGTGATTTTTGATTCTGAGCGGGCTGTGATGCAGTGCTGGAAGGAGCTTGCAGATAAATACCAGATTCCAGATATTGAGAAAGCGGTGCTTTCCTGTACGGGGACGACGATGAAACGGACGCGGGAGATTATGCTGGAAATTTATGGGGAGGATTTTCCGTATGATATTTATGCGAAAGAGTCCTCTGCTATCTATCACAGCAGATACGATGGCGGCAGGCTCCCGATGAAGCCGGGGGTTGTGGAACTGCTCACCTTTTTAAAAGAAGATGGAAAGAAAATTGCGCTGGCATCTTCGACACGCAGACAGACCGTGACAAACCAATTAAAGGATGCTGGAATTTTGAATTTTTTTGACAATGTGATCTGCGGGGATATGGTGGAGCACAGCAAACCGGCACCGGACATTTTCTTAAAGGCCTGTGCAGAACTTGGGGTTGCACCGGAGCGCGCGTATGCGATTGAGGATTCCTACAATGGGATTCGTGCGGCACATGCAGGACATTTGCTTCCGATCATGGTTCCGGATCTGCTGCCTGCAAATGAAGAAATGCAGGAAAAAGCAGAGGTGGTGTTACCGGATCTATTCGAAGTGATCGCCTATTTGAAGGGAGAGGGAGCATGTTAACCGAGCAGTTTGATACATTTTTTTAGCCAGTCAATCATCATTTCCTCGCGCATAATAGCACCTAAGAGAACCAGATAGTCACCAAATTCATCGGAGGAACTGTCCGGTATCGCAGTAAATTTGGTCTGGTTGTTCTGCAAATGCTTTAAACGGGAAGTATGCCGGTGCAGATGTTCTTCAGTTTCCTGTATTGCAAAAGTTTGTTATACTAAAGGAAATAAAAAAGAGGGAGATAAACATGAATAACTGGGAACGAATGAAAGCCGGCAGACTTTACAATGCCGACAGCAAAGATCTGGAACAATATCATAAATTTGGCATGGAAACCTGTGATAAATTCAACCGCACTCCGCTGTGGAGGAAAAAAAGAAAACAGCGTTTGTTAGAAAAACTGATTCCATCTGCAAAGGATGGAGGAGCAGCCATTTTTGCCCCATTTTACTGTGAATATGGTGTCAATATCCATTTTGGAAAAGGCTGTTTTGTCAACTATAAATGTACATTTCTGGACTGTGCGCCGATTACGCTGGAGGATGGTGTGTGGGTAGGCGCAAACGTGACGATTGCAACCCCGTGTCATCCGTTTCTTTCCGATGAGCGGCTGCCGCAGCAGTATCCGGATGGTTTTCATGACCTGGAGTATGCAAAGCCCATCCATATCGGAAGCGGAAGCTGGATTTGTTCGAGTGCGACGATCTGTGGCGGAGTGACCATCGGAAAGAACTGTATTGTGGCAGCAGGGGCAGTCGTAACCCGCGATGTTCCGGATAACTGTATTGTGGCAGGTGTTCCGGCAAAAGTTTTGCGCAAACTGGATGAGCAGGATCGGATGCAGGTGTGGGATACTTACATGAAAAATGAAGTCCCGATGTCGGAGAGGGAAAGAGGGAGAAAGTAATTGCAAGTGTGCATAAAGAATGCTACACTGATATCTATGAGGTGATGAAGGTATGGATATCGCAACAACAATGGCAGCAGTCAATTATTTCAATATGGTAAATACATGGAATATGCTGGCAATGCAGGATACTGAGCTGTTTACAGTGACAGAAAATGGGAAGGAAGACGAAATGATGAGTGGTTCAATTTTAGATACTTATATAGGAAAAGATTGTGCGGTAAGTTTATTTAATGATATGGGTGGTATCAAAGGAAAACTGATGGACGTGGATGCGCAGTGGGTGAAGATCGAGACACCGAAAAAGGGAACACAGTTTATCAACCGTAACATGATCCGCAGTGTTAATTTTGAAAATAAGTAGTAGTATTTCAGAAGCCATTTTCGCAGGAGAGAATGGCTTTTTTTTAAAGAGAAGGAGGACGGAAATGAAGAAAATCCAAGAGCATTTGGGACTTGTTTTTTTGATTATAATTGCCATTTTTGCAGTTGCAATCGGTGGATATTTTACGCTGCGAAAAGGCGTTTTTATTGGGGATGATTTTTATTACAAAGTCCGTGCAGATAAGTTTGTGCACAACACAGTCAACTATGTTGAACGAACAAAAGATGATACTTTTTTACTTGTGGCAGATGGAAAAAAACAGAATGTTTCCTATACCATGAAAGGGGATCAGGTCACGTTTTCATTTGCGGATGATACGATAAACGGCACATGGACGGGGGATCAGTTGCTCGCGGCAGATGGAAGCCCTGTGGGCTGGGATGAAATGCAGATTATAGCAGGGAATGAAAAGCCTGTCATCAGTGATGAAACATACAGCAATGCATTGGGACACATCCTTTACGGCAATCTGGAGTCGATTTCATTTTGGGGATTTACGGTATTGGGAGTCCTTATTTATGTGCTTGGAATCGTACAGATTTATTATCCGGATAAGGTATACTTTTTTCTGCGCAGATGGCAGTTTCAGAATGCGGAATTATCGGATGAAGGAAGAACTGTGACGGTCATTGGAGGTATGATTATCTGTATTATTGGAATCGGGGTGATGTCCGGGTTGATTTTGTATTTAATAAAGTAACTATTCTGAGGAGGTCTGAATCGTTATGATAAA
>ENA-UONU01001212-UONU01001212.1-human-gut-metagenome-genome-assembly--contig:-CS51-NODE-1212-length-20379-cov-5.762006_pt1 | contig 20379 bp, 30 predicted proteins | sample MGYA00242462_ERZ724009 | MGnify/ENA metagenome assembly ERZ724009 | reverse complement strand
CATTGCCCGCGCCTTGGTGTCAAAGCCTGCAATCGTCCTGGCTGATGAACCGACGGGTAATGTCGCATTAGTACAACATTACCCGAAAGAAATACCCGTGATATTATTTTCGTTATCAACACGAATTTCTTTGATTGCGGAACGCCACAGGGTCCGCTTTTCTTCACGGGTCAAAGTATCATAAATTGTCTTGAAATCATTTTGCAGCAGTTTTTCCACTGCGGAAAAGTCTGGCGGCTGTTCTGCCACAGGGTCCGGGAGCTGTTGGAGGGCTGCGGAATAAATCTGAAAATCTTTTTTATACTCTTCAATGTCTATTAAATCATTCACATACAGTTCTTTCAACTTTGTAAGCTTACGTTTTAAAACGGCTTTATCTTTGCCGGAGGTACTGCGCCGCCGTTCTGCTGCACGCACTTCCCATTCCAGCTTGCAGCGTTCCAATTCTTCCCCAAGATGATGAAACAGCCATGATTCAATGAAATCTTCCCGGACTTCTTTCTTGTGGCTGCACCTGCCACGCTGGAAATGTTGGTTGCAGCGGTAATAATACAAATCGCTGTTGGGACGGGCAAGCCGTCCGGCAAGCTTATGACCACATTCAGCGCAAGTCAAAATGGAAGTGAATATATAAACTCTGCCAGACGGAGAGGAACGGGCGTTGCGCTCCGTGAGCTTTTGCACACGGTCAAACTGTTCCCGGCTGATGATTGCCGGGCAGAAGTTAGGATTTTGCCTGCCGCCACGGTTATATACGCCTGTATACAATTCTTCTACAAGCATACGCCGGAAAGTAGCTTCACACCAGTTTACGCCGTATGTTTCCCGTATATATTTGATGGTTCCACGTTTGGACAAAGTGCTTTCATAATGGTTGAAAGCGTCTTGCACAATGGCTGCGTTTTCCTGTACAATTTCCAGCCGCTTTTCCTCATTCACCCGGAAGCCAAACGGACAGGACCCGGAAACGACTGTGCCGTGTGCAATCTTGCTGTCAAAGATAACGTCAATTCTTTCTCCGTCAATGTCGGCTTCGTTTTGAGCTATGGACAGTTTGACATTGATGTATAACCGCCCGTTTGCGGTGGTTGTGTCGTATTCTTCATCAGTAGTTTTCCAGTCGCAGCCGTGCGCTTCCAGAATTTCCATGATTTTATAATAGTCAGCAACGGAGCGGAACCAACGGTCAAGACGGCAGAAAAGCAGCATGTCAACTTCATCACGTTTCACAAGCTCAATCATGCGCTGAAACTCTGTGCGCTTGTGCATATTCTTACGGGCTGTTTTCGCAGCGTCAATGAATACACCAACAATGACCCAGCCACGTTCCCTTGCGTAAGCTTCCAGCCGTTCTTGCTGGGCTTCCAGTGAAAGCCCACTTATTTTCTGTTCTTCCCCGGAAACCCGGATATATAAAGCAACACGGACCATTTGCCCCATGTCAATTACTTTCTTTTTCAAAAAAATCACCTGCTTTCATGCGTGATTGCCTTTTATTTCCCGCCCGCAGATGATATAATAACAATCGCAGACGGTATGTTGTATCTGGTATGATATACGTTGCACCGAAGCGGCAGTGTTCCCAGCACCGCTGCTTCATTTTTTTATTTATTGTTCGCTGTACGAATAGTCGCCATTTTCATTACGGGACCACTCACCGAATGTTTCAATTACAGACCCGTCTTTGTCAAGTTTTCCGTAAATCGCAGAGGATGTGTCGCAACCAGTAAAGCAAATACCAGTTCCGTCTGTTGCAATAATAGAAATCCAGTTATAAGAAGCCCCAGAAACAACGCTTTCAGAAAATTCACGGAGATTGTCGGCGGTCATTTCTTTAAGCTGATTGGTTGTTATGCTGATATAAGCATACTGACCAATAACAGCGTCACCAGAACCATTCATAACATCTTCAACAATTAAATCATAATCCATTAAGTCGTTGTGATGAATGTTTTCTGGGTAAAGCTGGTCTTCACCGATATAAACAGATGAAACAGAACCGTTATTTAAAGAAACTATATATTCCGTTCCGGCAGACCATGTAGAAAAAGTACCGTCAGTATTCTTTGTGATAATATTGATTAAATCAGACACACCACAGTCAACTAAAACAAGGAAAATACTGTCTGCTTGTTCTGGGTCAACGCCCATATATTTTTGAATGTTATCGGCTGACTTCTGGTAGTATTCATATTGCGAAGATAATTCAGAAGATTTTTGAGAAATAGCAGAACTATTTCCACAGCCACCAAGCAATAAAACAAAAGATAAAGATATGATTAAAAAATTCTTTTTCATACAAGGATTCCTTTCTTTTTAGATAAGCAAAGCCCGGCAGAGGTTTACAACTGCCGGGCTTTCTTCATAGGTTAGAAGCTTTTTCGGCTCCACTTTCCGTCCTGCTTGCGTCTGCGGTAGAACTCGAAGCAGACAAGCCCGTTTTCTGTGCAGTATCGGAGCGACTTTTTATATATGCCGCTTCCGCTTCTTCCACGGTTGTTGCCGCAGGTTCAGCATGGGAAGCGGTAAGCCGTGACTTGAAGTGCTGAACCAGCATTTTCCGCACGTCCGGGGAAAGCTCAAAATAAGCTTTCAAAATATCAATTTCTAATTCTGTCCCGCCGTGCTGCTTCACGAAGTCGTCAAGACTGAATGTGGGCGGCTGTATGTACATAGGTTCTTTGCCGTCACGCAGCCAGTCTTCATTCAGATTGTACGCAAGACAAAGCGACCTAATAACCCTATCAGTAATAGTTGCGCCGTCCTGTTCCATTGTACTAACACCAGTTTGAGCCATTCCCAAATCTGCGGCAAATTGACGCTGGTTAAGATGGAGAATGTCTTTTCTGAAATGCTTAATACGTTCATTGATTGTCATTTTTTCACCCCGCTTTCCTCAATGTAAGTATAGAATAACGCCCAGCGTTCAAAAAGTCAATATAAATTTCAGAAAATGCTTGACTTTGAACAGTGAGTGTTATATATTAAGGTTATAAGAACGCCAGACGTTCAAAGCGAGAACAAAGAGCGTTCTTGAAAAAGAAAAGCAACGGGAGGTAAAAACAGAAATGGCAAAGACAAGCTATATCATAATCGAAAGCGAAATTGAAGCAGGTAGAAAAGGGAAAGCGGAACTGCTGACAAGGTTTGATGAAATGGAGTTATCAGACGAAGAAATTGTGGCAGTAAGAGAATTTCAGAGTAAAGCAGCAAAAGAGCTGGAAGAAATTCTGAAAAAGTAAACGCCCCGGCAGGAACCGGGGCAGAGGGTCAAGTGTGGGCAAAGTCTTTACCGCCGCAACGGGGACACTTGACAAGCTCTAAATCAGAAGAAGACGGGAGGTGACAGAGTGGAAAAAGGGAATGGAGAATTTGAAAAATTCACAGAAACGTTTGCCAGATTGTGTACGAAGTATGCAGAGTATGTGGAAGCAAAGGTGCAGGCAAGTAGCCAGATTGTGACTGAACCAGCACTGATTGTACCAGCAGAGAACGCAGCGCAGCTGTTGGAAGAAGTAAGAACGGTCAATGTGCTGGCAGTCACAATGGGAAGAATGGAAGCGTTAAAAGCCGGGAAAATGTTTGGAAACGGTGCTGGAATTTAACGCCGAACCCATTCTGATAAATCAGTAGGCGGGTCAACAGAGCCGCAAAGCAAGTCCCATTCATTGCACCCGGTAGAAAAAGTAAAAACATCGTCTGCGGCGTGAACAGCAGAGGAATAAAAACCATAAACGGTATTTTCAATTTGCAATGAGTATTTGCCGGAATTGTTGCGGTATATACGCATAAGTCCGGCGGGGCTTCTATAAATCCACATAACAACACCCCATTTCAGCTGAATTGCAGCCCGGCACGGCTACAAAGCAATTATAGCAGAGAGGGAACAGAAGTGAAAGAGAAACGCACCGGGAGCCGCAGAGGGGCAGCAGGCACGAAGCTTGCGGGGCGGGTTCGATTCCCGCCCGGCGCAATCCGGGGAAAGCCAAACCCCAAAGAATACGCACTGCGTCAAAAAAGAGGGCAGCGGGGAAGCCAGCTAGAGAGCTTCCAGACGGTCAACAGGTTTTCGGGCAGGCGGCTTTTAATGCGAAAGCGGCAGCGGCAGTGCAGAAAGGAAAGGTGAAGAACAATGGCAGAAGACAAGAGAATTGAAACCATGCTGGCAGCAGACAAGCAGAACGAAGCAGCAGAGGTCATGGACTTTCTGGGAACGCTGGACCCATACGAAAAGCGTGAATTTCTGGGCATTATGAGGGGCGCAAAGCTGGTCAAAGCATTACAGCAGACAGGGGAACAGAAAGTGGCAGTGGCTACGGCATGAAAAGCACCCGCCCAGTGCGGGTGTGACACTGCCGGAACGGAGGTATAAAAAGTGAAAATCAGAATGAAGCGGCGCACGTTTCTTATATGCTGGGTGGCGGCAGTAGCGGTCATTCTTGCGCTGGGAATAAGAGCGTTGACGCAGGAGCAGGAGCCGGGACCGGCAGCAGAGCGGGAGGAACCGCAGCAAACTTATATACTGATACACACATTAGACGGGGAAAGCTGGGGATTTTATGGGGAAATGTACATAGAATCTGACGGTTACGGTGGACAAGACGTGACGCTTGAACGGGCATGGATTGTGGGCGCAGACCATAAGTGCTTCAACCCGTACAAGGGGGAGGAATAGGACATGGAAATAGGAAAAGAAATGATACAGCCGACCATAAACGGCACGTTCCCCGCCCAGAGGTTTTTTGACACACTGGCACTGATATTGTCACGCCGGGAAAACGTGAAAATCACGGTGACAGTGGAGCAGGGGAGAGAACGGCAGCAGAAAGAGGCTGTTTGAATACGGAAAGGCGGGAAAAATGGCTTATTTAATCACTTATGAATCAAAAGAACCCATTGCCCCCGGACGGTGTATAGATTGCCCACAGCACTTTGCAAAATTGAATGGCACGCAGGACGAATCAGAAACAGGCTGTGCGCTGTCTGGCGAACTGATACCGGACGACTGGGACACGGAAAAAAGACCGTGGAATAAATGCCCGGTCAAGAAAGCAAAGAAAGCCAGGCGGCACAGAAAATAGAAGATTGTCACGCCGGAAACGGCTTGCAATAAATAAATCATACCAGATACAGGAGGAACCGAAAATGAGCGAATTTGTAAAGAAAAAAGCAGTGGTGGTCACTGATGAAACGGGACTGCCGAACTTCATGACAATGTTTTACATGGAGCCGGGGAGCTGCCCGCCGGAAGAAGTGCCGGACATGTTCAGAGTGAATGAAAAGACGGTGGCAGCAGTCCTTGTTTCGCAGTTTACGAACACAGTTATTAAGGGAATTGCGGCTTCTCTGCCGTACCAGAAGCCAGAGGAAAGCATGACACATGACGAAAGCGTTGAAGCTTGCCGGAAAAAGGGCAAGGGCTGGCACATGCTGACAAACGCTGAATTTGTCTATCTGCTGGACGAAGCGGACCGGCTGGGGCATAAAATCAGCGGGAACACGAACCATGGGAAGAACGCAGACAACCCGGAGGAAAAGGGCTGGTGCTATGACGGCTACACCACATTGACCGGGCTTGACCCGCTGGCATGGAGCCACGACGGGACAAAAGACGGCGTGTTCGGGCTTTGTGGCAATTTTCATGAGCGTGTCACAGGCTTACGGCTTCACTACGGCGTGATTGAGTACATAAAAGACAATGACGCTGCGTTTGCTGACGGCGCACCGGGGGACCACAGATGGAAAGCGGCAAAACTGGACGGAAAGAAACTGAAATTAGAGGGACGAAACGGCGGCGTTGTGCTGACAGACGGAGACATTAACAGAAAATGGGACGGCTGCCACATGAGAGAATTACAGCTGGCGGGAAGTCTGGAAGACGTGCCGGAAATCATTTACAAGCTGGGGATTCTTCCCCGTGACTGGAAAGAGCGCAAAGACGCAATATGGGCTGACGGTTCACTTGAAGAAGCCGTGCCTTTCCGGGGTTCGAGCTTCTACTACACCAGCTACGGTGGTCCGGCGGCGTTGGCCTTGCACTACCCGCGTTCTATCAGCAGCAGCAACGTTTCGTTCCGCTCCGCTTTATATCTGGAAGACTGGGAACTGGTAACTGAATTACTGTAAGTGGGCGTGAGAACGCCCACAGTGGCGCAGGACAAGCCAAAACAGGACAAGGCATAAACAATGCGGGTAGAAAATAAAAGCCCGTAAAAGGGCAGCAAAAAGCCTTTGAAGATGTGCCGGAAACACAATCAACAAAGGCTTTTTAAGTCAACATTTTGTATAAATTACAACCATGTCTATTATACCATGTTGACGGCGTAAATGCAAGCGGAAACAGGCTGAAAAGCCTTTAATTTTCGGGGTTTTCGTCCCCGAATACGGGCTTGTATGGGGTATTAACATTCTGACGAATACTAAAAATATATACTTCCGTAAGGATTATATATATTTATACTTCCGTAAGATATGGATAATAGACAGTAAGGGTGAACACCTTGCAGAGTACCCATTGCGCTTCAAACAGGCATGAAGACAAAAAAGGAGCGTGCAGGCGTGTTCATAAGGGAAAAGAAGACGGACTGCAACACATACCGGGAAGTAGATATAATTCCCCGAACAGACAATGCGGAAAAGGCAGTAAAGGGGAAAAGAGGGAAGCGGCATAAGGTGACGGAGCCGAAGCAGCGGGATTTGAACGACAAGAACGCCCGCCGCTATCTGGTGCAGCTGGGCAATGGGAATTTTGGCATAGGAGATTTGCACGTTTCCTGTACATACAGTGAAAAATATTTGCCGGAGAGTGTGGAAGAAGCAGAACGGATAATATCAAACTATCTGCGGCGTATCGCATACCGCAGAATCAAGCTGGGGCTTGAACCGTTGAAATATATTCTGGTGACAGAATACGGAATGGCAAAGGACAGTGAGGAAATAACCCGTGTCCATCACCACATAATCATGAATGGCGGGCTATCCCGTGATGATGTGGAACTGATGTGGACTTTTGCCCGGATTAACTGGAAAAAAGCGGAGAATGACCCGGAATACAGAAAGAGTATAGAGCAGCTGGGGTGGTGCAATGCGGACCGGCTGCAAATGAACGAAAACGGAATAGAGGGGCTTTGCAAATATATCACAAAGAACCCGAAAGGGAAGAAACGGTGGAGCAGCAGCCGGAACTTAACAAGACCGATTGAGCAGCCGCCAGCAGACAGCAAATACACCACGAAACAGGTTGAACGGCTGGCAAAGTCCAACGATTGCGGGAAAGAATTTTTCACAAAGCAATTCCCGGACTACAACATTGTTGAAATAAAGCCGGAATACTACGAAGAAACGGGCTGGCACATCTACTTGAAGATGTGGAAAAAGCCAGAGAAAGTGAAGAAAAAGGGAGGAAAGAAAAGTGAAAGCAAGACGGGTGATAAGAAGAAAAAAACGCCGCCGGGCAATAAAAAAGGCAGTTGAGCGGAACGCCGGAAAAGTGCTTGTGCTGGTTCTTCTGGTGGTTCTGATGGCTGCCGTGTGGCTGATTACAGCGGAAGGAGGAAGCAAAGAGAAGATACCGCAGCCGGAAAGTCGGACGCAGGAGGAACCGCAGACAATCACAATCACGCAGGAGCCGGAAGAAGTGGCGGCGACAGCTGACCCGGACAACTACAAAGAACCGTTCTGCCATATGTCGGCAGACTGGGGAGCAGATGATGTGGAGGGCTTCACGCCGTACCAGATACCGCCGGAATACAAAATAAACTGGGGAAAGCTGCCGGAAGTGGTGCAAGTATACACATTCTGCCTTTGCCGGGACTATGGCATTGAGTACGAAACCATTCTGGCAATGATTGAAACAGAAAGCGGCTATAAATGGGACGCTGAAAGCTCCGTTGCCTATGGGTATATGCAAATTATACCAGAATACCACTATGACAGAATGGAACGGCTGAACGTGTCGGACATACGGGACCCATACGGAAATATCAAAGTCGGAATTGATTATCTTGCAGAGCTTCTGCAAAAGTACGGCGGGAATTATGACAAAGCACTGACAGCGTACAGATGGGGAGCGACTGGGGCTTACAGGGACTATTTCAGCAAAGGTCAAGAAAGCAGCGATTATTCAGAAAAGGTCATGGAGATTGCGGACCGTATCAAAGAACAGATGGGAGGTGGAGAAAATGACGGCAGCAGTGACGCTGGGACAGCTAACAGAAAGAATGATACCCAGTGACAGACTGATTATTGAGGACGAAGCTGGGAACGTGTTTTATAAAGGCTATGCAGGCTGTATGCAGCACACGAAAGCTGATGAAAGCCGCCGTGTGAAGCGGTTCGGGCTTGCAACGGAAGCGTTCAGAAAAGAGATAAGAAGAACCGGGGTGAGAACGGACATAGTGCCGTGCGAAGAAGTCAAAATGGAAAGTATCAGCGAATACAGGTTTTCTGATTTGGTGGTGCAGATATTCACAAGGGTTATTTTGGAGGGCTGACGGCATGAAATGTTTATTTTGTGGAGCACATGTTAAAAGGCTGAAAGAGAGGTGAAGCGGAAGTGGGATATTACAGCAGGCAGCAGAACAGGAAGCGTTGCGAAGCAACCGAACAGGAAGCACTTGTGAGCTGGTGCGAATTATTTGAAAACAGATACCCGGAATTAAAATTGCTGTATCATGTGCCGAACGGCGGCAGCAGAAACCGTCTGGAAGCTGCGAACCTAAAACGGCAAGGCGTGAAAGCTGGCGTGCCGGATTTGTGCTTGCCAGTGCCAAAACGGAACTATCACGGACTTTACATTGAAATGAAGTACGGGAAAAACAAGACCACGGAAGCGCAGGAAGAATGGCTGAAAGCACTGGGGCAGCAGGACTATAAAACGGCGGTTTGTTACAGCGCAGAGGAAGCACGGGAGGTTATAAAAGAATATCTGGGAATTATGCAGGAGGGGCGAGAGCATGAAACCGAATGATTATGCCTTGAAAAGCGTTGTGCCGTGTTACGGGGCGGTAAAAGAGGGAATGAAGCATATACAGAAACAGACGAAGCCGGGCGGAAAAGTGAAGCGGTTCCGGCTGACAGAGATTAGCAGAGGAAGCGGAAAGCCAGTGCTTTGTCAAGGCGTGGGCGTGAGCCGGGCGGCAAAGAAGCTGTTTGACTATGAGGAAACGGGGCTAACCCCGGCAGAAATTCTGAATCTAATTGAGCGGGAAAGAAATCTGACAGAGAGGGTAAAGAAAATGCAGGACTGGTAAAAAAGGGGCGTGAGAGCATGGAAGCTGAAAAGTGCGTGGTATGCGGCGAAATCATTCCAGAGGGGCAGCAGTTGTGCAATAACTGTATGAAAACGCTGGAAATACAGCCAATAGAAGCGGCAGAGATTGAAGCAGAGCTGCGGGACATTGCGGACGTGTTGAGCATTACAGCCAGCACGGACGGAAATATAAAAAGGTCAATGGAAGCACTGCTGCGGATTGCAGACAGATTAAACAGGAGGTAAGGGACATGAAGAAAGAAAAGGAAAAACCGCCATATCTTCCGAAAGTGGCGTTTGTCCGGCTGCATACAGCAGGAAAGGAAGTAAAGGACTACCAGAGGGAACTAAAAGGACAGGGCTTCACATACAGGCAGTTTGAACACATGAAGCGTTCTGACGAATACTGGGACGGGCTGGAATTGTGGGTGAGTATGTGGAACTATGACAATCACGAAAGCTGGCACTTATGGAACTGGAAGAAAGAAGACGATGAACGGGTCATGCTGGCAATGTATGAAGCAGAACAGTTTCACCCGTTCGCACGGTATATAAAAGATTTTGAGAGGTTCAAAGCTGACTGGGAAGCTGAAACCTACGACCCCGGATGTACATACACATTCCCGCTGGGAGCGGTTGAGATTCTGGAAGTAGTACAGGAGGAAGAAGACAACACGGACCCGGAGAAGATAGCAAAGGCAGTACAGCAGGCAAAAGAAGCGGGGTTTCAGAAACGCCGCCGGGAGCGGGCGACAAAAAAGAAGCACAGATACAAGAAAAGACGATAGGAGGACCGGGAAGCATGGGAAAGTGCAAGAACAGACATTGCAGCAGTAAACAGGAAGTATTGCAGAAGATATGGAAGCGGGAGCAGGAGAAGCACGGAAAGCCGGAACCCGTTCTGAAAAAACAGTTGAAGACGGTAAACCAGATAAGACCAGCTATTGACCGGGCAAGAAAGCAGATGGCAGAGAAAAACAGGAGGGAAAGCCGGAATGACATTGATTGAATTTATTGTGACAGGGGTTGTGTACGTTTTGAAAGCGTTCTTTGCACTGGTAGTAATCGGGGTGTTATTGCTTATTCTCATTATCGCAAGGGAAGTGGCGTGGTATGTAAGACAGCAGAATAAAAAGAAGATGGAGGAAAAGAAGAATGAAACTGACAGCATTTAACGCAACATGTCCGCTGGAAATCGGGGACAGAATTATTACAACGCCGGAGGGGAAAGAAGCAGTATTCATGCCGAGAGCGGCAGCAGTGCTGGTAAAGGGTCCGGCGGCGGTGTACACGGTCACAGACATTGCCTGCACGCATTATCTGAAAGCCGGAAAAGTGGCGTTTACCTATGAACTGGACAACAGCGGAAAATACAGGGAACTTGACATAAAAGTGCTGTAACACAATGAATACTTACGGAAGTATACAAAATATACAATTATACTTCCGTAAGTTTGTGCGTTTTGCCTATTGCATTTATACTTCCGTAAGTATATAATAGAACCATCAAAGGAAATCAAAAAACGGAGGTAAGAACCATGAAAAGAGCAACATTTGAGGAATACACAGAAGCAAAGAAAGAGATTATGAGCGGCGGCGAGTGCAAAGAGTATGCCAGCACGGACGAATACGGAAGAAATCACAAAGTTATCTGCTGCGAGGACGGCGGCACATTCTGGGAAGTGACAGAAAATGACGTAACGGAATTTTGGTCAACAAAACACCCGGAAAGCAGAAAATACGAAGTGCAAAGAGAGCTTGCGAGAAATGCCGGAACCAACATGGAAGAAAAAGACTATCAGAAGTTAGCCAGAATGTCCGACACAAAGCACATGACAGATGATGAAGCAAGGCTTTTCATTGGAGAGGAATTAGGATTCAATCCACTGAAAGTGGTGATTGTGCATGAGGTTGAAGACTATTACAAAGAGGGTTACAAACTGATGAAGTGGCATACATACAAACGGGACCCGCAGTACAACGCTACTGACTGGAATTATATTAGATTCAATGTGTGCGGCTGGCAGTATGAGTATGAAAACGGAATGTTGAGATTCTACAACAGCTAAAGAGAAAACAACCCGCCACGGCTGGGAACCGGGGCGGGATTAAATAAAATCATACCAGATACAAGGAGGAAGACCACATGAAAACATTATCAATTATCAACCTTAAAGGCGGGGTTGCAAAGACCATTTCAAGCGTCAACATGGCACACATTCTGGCAGCAGTACATGGAAAGAAAGTATTGCTGATTGACAATGACAAACAGGGGAACGCTTCAAAGATTTTGAGCCGTCACAGCTACGAAAAGCCGGGCGTTTCGGAAATCATGACGGACAGAAACGTTGATATGGCAGCAGTCATTCAGAAGACAGATTATGAGGGGCTGGACATAGTGACAGCGAACATGAATTTGCTGAAAGCGAATCTGGAAGTATTGCTGGACCAGTCAAGACCGCAGCAGACACGCTTCAAAAGGGCATTGAAGCAGGTTGCCGGGCAATATGACTTCTGCATTATCGACAACGCCCCGGACATTAACATTTCAACCATAAATGCGCTGGTGGCTTCTGATGATGTGATGATACCCGTCACAATAGACGACTTTGCACTTGACGGACTGGCAGAGCTGAAAGAACAGATTGACAATACCCGTGAGGATTTGAACCCGGAATTGCGCTTCTGCGGCTGTTTCGTGACGCAGTATGACAGACTGAACGAAGCGGACCAGCAAGGGGAAGAATATCTGAAAGCATTAGCAGAATACCCGGTATTTGATACCCACATAAGACGCACGGCAAAAATGAAGCCCAGCACGTTTGCACGGGAACCGATTCTGTTATATTCAAGCCGCTGCGGAGCGGCACAGGACTATAAAAAATTAGTGGAAGAATATCTGAAAATGTGACCGAATCGGACATGCAAAGGAGGGAAAAGAGATGGCAAGGAAATTCAATCTGAAAGAGCTATTGAACCAGCGTTCAAAGGAAATAGAACAGGCAGAGGGACAGGAACGGGAGAAGTCGGCAGAGGGGCAGGCGGCAGCAGAAACCGCCGGAGAGCTGACGGAAGCAGAGGAAGAAAAACTGATGATGATTGACGTTTACGACCTCATACCGTCAAAAAGCAATTTCTATCATGTAGACGACAGCTTGAAACGTTCAATAGAGCTTGTGGGCGTACTGCAACCGCTTCTGGTAAAGAAGCCGGAAAACGGGAAATACAGAGTGATTGCGGGGCATAGAAGACGGCTGGCGGTGCTTGCGCTCATGAATGAGGGAAAAGAAGAAAGACGCTTTGTGCCTTGCGTATTCAAGAAAGAGGATTTGCGGGACCGGCTGGCAATCGTGATGGCAAACCGATTCCGGGAGAAGACAGACTGGGAAAAAATGATGGAAGCTATTGAAGCGGAGGAACTGGCAAAAGAGCTGAAAACACAATATAAGCTAGAGGGCAGGACCCGTGAAGTGCTTTCGGAGCTTCTGGGAGTGACGGAAGCGCAGCTGGGGCGGTACAAGAGCATATATAACAACCTCATTCCGACTTTGATGGCTGAATTTAAGGCTGACAATATAAATATTTCCGTTGCAGTGGAATTGTGCGGAATGTCGGAAGAATGGCAGAAGACGGCAGCAGAGAAACTGGAAGAAAGCAAAACACTTTCACTGCCGGAGGTAAAAGAGCTGAAACGCCGGGAGGAAGAAGCAAAAGGCGTTCCGGGGCAAATGAGCTTTACGGAAGAAACCCAGCAGAACGCACAGGAAGCCACGCAGCCGGAAGAAAACGCAGAGGGCGAGGAAATCCCGGAGGAAGACGAAGAAACGGCAGCAGAGGGCACAGGAGAGCCGCAGGAAGACATTTGCGAAGTGTGCGAACACAACGGAGAGTGTGCGGGGAAGAAGACACATGAAAGCGGCTGTTTGGGATACGAACCAAAAGAAGAATACGTTGACCCGCAGCCGGAAGAAATTGTTTCATTGTGTTATTCATGCACAGAATATGAAACATGCCATGAGAAGAAAAGCACAGTGACAAAGTGCAACGCCTACAATAACCGAAAAGAAGCCCAGAAGACCCCGGAACAGCGTTACAATGAGGAACAGGACAAAATAGACCGGGAAACGCAAAGGAAGCTTAGAGAGCGGGAGCAGGAACAGAAAATGGAGCAGCTGCCCAGCCAGACGGAACGGGAAGTGAAGACACACGAAGTCAAGCTGGCTTCCATGTTTTATGATGATGTGGCAAGCGGGAAGAAGACGTTTGAACTGCGAAAGAATGACAGAGGCTATAAGGTGGGCGACATTCTTCACATGCTGGAATTTAAGAACGGGAAGCATACGGGAAGAACGATAAAAGCAGACATTGTGTATATGCTGGAAGAATACACAGGACTTGCGGAAGATTATTGCATTTTAGGAATCAAGGTGACGGCTTTTGACTAAAGCAGCAGGAGGGCTTGCAGTGGGAATCATAGCGGAAATTGTGGATATATTAAACAATCCGAACAGGGGAGCGGAGAGGGCAACGCCGGAAACGGTGATTGCCCTTGCGGTGCGTAAAGAGGAAAGGAAGAAGACGGCAGCAGACAGCCGGAAAGACGGCAAAGAAAAGTTATAGGAGGTAAGCAAAATGGGAGCAATAGCGGAAACAATGGACAAAGCAAAAGTGGTGCGGCTTTTAGAGCTGTTCCCGGAGATTGACGAAGAAATCAGAGCCAGAAGAAACATTGTGTCTGACTTGGAACAGTATTACAACCCAATTTCTGGCATACAGTATGACGGTATGCCGAAAGGAAAAAATCATATTTCAAGCCAGACGGAACGAATGGCACTGAATATCCCGGATTATGTACATAGGGAAATCAAACAGTATGAAAGCGAAATTATAGACTTGCAGAAAGTGAAAGTGGAAATTCTGAAAGAGGTTTCAAGGTTAAAACTGAAACACAAAAAAGTGATTTTTGGGTTTTACTTTCACGGTATGAAGTGGGAACAGGTGGCAGAACGCACGAATTACAGTGACAGACAGTGCAAGAATATTCGTGACGAAGCGATTGAAAGACTATTGCAGAGCTTTTCAAGGAATAAGACACTGACGGAATACCAGATAAAGGAATGAAACATTGCCCGATATTGCCCATTTATATTTGCTATAATAGACAGGAAACAACGCTGTAAAAATTGCCTTAAAACGCAGACAGGATTTGCTTTCTGTAATTTGCAAAGCCTATTATTTTTTATAATTCCGAAAAAAGAAAGCAACGAAAAACAGAAAACGAACGAAAAGAGGTGGAAGACATGGGCAGAAAGAGGAACCCGGAACGGGACCAGTCATTGAAACGCTATATGGACAGCGGCGGGGAAATAACGCTTGACGAACTGGCAGAAGCAGCAGGCGTTCCGAAAGCCCGCATAAGCAAGTGGAAATCAGAAGACAAGTGGGAAGAACAGCTGAAAAATAAACCCAGAAAAAAAGGAGGGCAGAGGGGGAATAACAATGCCGGGGGGAGGACACCAGCAAAAGACGGAAATAAAAACGCTGTCACACATGGAGTATACGCACAGGCGGGATTTGATGATATACCCACGGAGCAGGCAGAGGAAATAAAGAACATGACGCAAGGCGAGGGACAGAGCGCACAACGTATGCTGGAAGAATTACAAGCATTGCTGGTACGCCGGGCATATTTGGAAAAGCTGTTGGAGCAGTACACAGACCCGGCGGCAGCAGATATGTTCTATACAGATAAGATTGTACACATGGTAGTGCCTAAAAGCTTAGAAGAACAAATGCAGGAGCAGGACGCAGGCATTGACACAGGCGTTGCACAAGACCCAGAGGGCGGCAAAGAGAAGATGAAGACGGCAATGAAATCTATTATCAAAGCCAGCGCATTTGACCGGGCTATGAAAGTAGAATCAGAGCTGAACCGCCTGCATGGGCGCATTATCAAGCAGATAGACAGCATGAAGTCATTCGAGATGGAAGAACGAAGATTAAGACTTGAAGAAAGAAAATATAATCTTGCAAAACAGAAGCTTACTGGTGAATTTAACATTGATGATGAAACGGAAGAAATCATTGACGAAATGATAGACGGCGAGTGACAGACGGCGGGTAGGTTCTTTCAGCCGTCAAGACGCACTGCGGGTACGGCGACGCCCAAAGCTTGTCTAGCCACAAAAAATATTTTTTCGCTTCCGTTTCCGGCGCAAAAATATTAAAGGGGGTGTGGTTTTTGAAATTGTACACGGCGGCTGCGGTTGCAAGGCACTTAGACATGACAGAACGAAACGTGCGAACGCTGCGTGACAAAGGCGTGCTGACTGAATACAAGCCGGGGCTGTACGATTTGAAGACGGCAACACACCAGTATATAAATTTTCTGCGAAAGAAGAACCCGGACGCAGAAGAAAAGGTTGACTACAACACGGAGCGGGCAAAACTGGTAAGGGCGAAGCGTGAAAGTCAAGAGCTGGAATTGCAGCTGCGGAAAAATGAGGTTCACACGACAGAAGACGTTGAACAGGTAATGACAGATATGTTGATAAGGTTCAAAACAAGGTTGATGGCTATGCCTGCAAAATTAAGCCCGATACTTGCGAAAAAGACGGACCAGACAGAAATATTTAAGCTGATGAAATCTGGGGTTGATGAAGCACTGGAAGAATTAGCAGACTTTGACACGGTTTTTGGAGAGGACAGGGAAAGTGAAAAGTAACACAGTACAGCTGTTCCGGCGCATTTTTGAGGTATTGAAGCCGCCGCCGGATTTGAAATTACATGAATGGGCTGACCAGTACCGCCGCTTGTCTTCCGAAGCTTCCGCAGAGCCGGGACGCTGGAAGACCGAAAAAGCCCCATACCAGAAAGAAATCATGGACGCTATAACCGATATTACAATAAAAAAAGTGGTGGTAATGTCGGCGGCGCAGGTGGGAAAAACTGACGCAATGATTCTAAATCCGATAGGATATTACATACATTACGAACCGTCCCCGATTATGGTATTGCAGCCAACTATTCAAATGGCAGAAGCATTTTCAAAGGACCGGCTTTCACCCATGCTGCGAGACACACCAGTATTGACGGAGCGGGTAAACGACAAGAGCCGGAACAGCGGAAACACGATTTTACAGAAGATATTCCCCGGCGGGCATGTAACAATGGTGGGAGCAAACAGCCCGTCAAGCCTTGCGTCAAGACCCATACGGATTCTGCTTGCTGACGAAATAGACAGATACCCGGCAACGGCAGGAAGCGAGGGGGACCCGCTTTTTCTTGCGGCAAAGCGTCTGACAACGTTCTGGAATCGAAAAGAAGTCAATGTTTCAACGCCGACAATCAAAGGATTGTCACGAATTGAAGTAGAATACGAAAACAGCAGCCGGGGAGAATGGCACACGCCTTGCCCATGCTGCGGGGAAATGCAGCCGCTAAAGTGGGCGAACGTGATTTTTGACAAAGAAAATCTGTCTGAAATACGGTATGTCTGCGAAAAATGCGGCGTTGTGTCAAGTGAAGTTGAGTGGAAAGAACACTTTATAGACGGGCATTTTGTACACGCAGACCCGGAAAACCAGGTCAAAGGCTTTCACCTAAACACGCTTGCTTCAACGCTTGCAACGTGGCGGGAAGTTGTGGAAAAGTTTCTTGTTGCAAATGAGGAAATGAAAAAAGGCAACATAGAATTGATGAAAGTGTGGGTAAATACGGAGCTGGGGGAAACATGGGAGGAAGACGGGGAACAGGTGGAAGAAGACGACCTGCTGAAACGCCGGGAACGTTATAATTGCGAAGTGCCGGAAGAAGTGCTGTACTTAACAGCCGGAGTGGACACACAAGACGACAGATTTGAAATTGAAGTTGTCGGCTGGGGTCCAGAATACGAAAGCTGGGGAATAAAATATGCGGTACTATACGGCGACAACAGCGACTTGCAAAAACAGGTGTGGAAAGATTTAGACACGTTCCTTTCACAGACGTTCACAAAGCCGGACGGAACGAAAATGAAGATAATATGCACTTGTATTGACAGCGGAGGTCACAGAAGCAATCAAGTATATAAATTCTGCAAAGCCCGGTTCAATCGGCGTGTATTTGCAATCAAGGGTTCCAACGATAGTGCAGCAGCATACATTCAGAAGCCGACAAAGAGCAACCGGGAACAGGCGTATTTGTTTACACTGGGAGTAGACACGGGGAAATCATTGCTACTACAAAGATTAAAGGTGGAGGAAGAAGGACCAGGATTTTGCCACTTCCCGAAAGACGAACAGGGAAAGCCGTATTCTCCGAGAGGATATGACGAAAAGTTTTTCAAGGGCATTACGTCCGAAAAACAAGTGCTGGTATACAAAAAGGGCAGACCGTTTTTTGAATGGCGGCTGCGGGATTTGGGACAGCACAAGAGAAATGAAGCGTTGGACTGCCGGAATTATGCAACGGCGGCAATGGAAATCACAGGGCTTCCGCTGAAAAAGCCGGAGGAAAAGCAGCAGGCGGCAGCGGTAGCAAAGAAAAGAAAACGAAGAAGAAGCAGTGGAGGTGTTATCTGATGGCAGGAATTACTTTAGAGACAGCGAAGAAGCATTTAGACGCATGGCTGGAAGCTGAAATGGCGGTGACAACCGGGCAGAGCTACACAATAGGCAGCAGGACCCTAACAAGGGCGAATTTGACGGAGATAAGAAACGCAATAGACTATTGGAACGGAAAAGTCAACCAGATGGAGAATGTGGAGCGGACAGGAGGAAGAAACCGGGTGCGCCGGGTTGTCCCACGTGACCTATAATTTCCCGGAATTTCCCGTTTTGCCGTTTTTCTTCCCACCATTTCCCCGAAAACAATGGTAAAATGCTATCGTGGTTAAATATAAAAGAGCGGAAAAGCACCTTTCACGGGTGCTTTTTTCATGCGCTGAAACGGACGGGAGGTGAGAACTTGAACGGTGTTGCAAAAGTGATTGACGGTGTTATTGCCACAGTAGCACCGCAGGTGGCTTTGAAAAGGCTTACGGCAAGGCAGAAAGCAGAAATATTAAACAGCGGCTACGGAAATTACGGCGCAAGCACAACAAGAAAGTCGCTGATTGGCTGGAATTACGCTGGCGGCAGCTGGCGTGAGGACATAAACGACAATATAACTGTATTGCGGCAAAGAAGCCGTGATATTTATATGGGGGTCCCGGTGGGCAGAGGTGCTGTAAATACCATGCGGACAAACGTTGTAGGGCGTGGGCTTATGCTGAAACCTACGATTGACGCAGAAGCACTGGGAATACAGCAGGAACAAAAAAAGGAACTTGAAAAGAAAATATCAAGAGAATGGGCATTGTGGGCAGAAAGCCCAGATTGCGACATGGCAAGGCTTGATAATTTCTATGAGCTTCAGCAACTTGCCTTTCTAAATTGGCTTGCTTCCGGGGACACACTGGTATTGCTTCCAGTAAAACAAAGAGCGAACCAGCCGTATGATTTGCGGGTGCAGCTGGTAGAAGCAGACAGGCTTTCAAGCCCGAATAACTTTGACACGTTCGACAATCAGATTGTAGGCGGCGTTGAAGTGGATAGGGACGGGGAAGTTGTTGCGTACCACTTTTCAAAACATCACCCGTTATCATATGCAAATGAGCGCATGGAGTGGCAGAGGGTGGAAGCTTACGGGAAATTGACAGGAAGAAGAAATGTTCTGCACCTCATGAACCGTGAGCGGATAGACCAACGCCGGGGCGTTCCGTTCCTTGCCCCGGTAATTGAAGCACTGAAACAGCTTGGGCGGTATACGGACGCTGAACTTGTGGCGGCGGTTGTGTCTGGAATGTTTACAGTGTTCATTGAAAAAGCAGATAACAGCAGCGAAGACGCAATAGGCGCAGCAATCCCGGAGGAAGAACAGGTTGACGCAGAGGACGAAACAACGCTGGAACTTGCGCCAGGCGCAATCGTTGACTTGGGAGAGGGGGAAAAGGCGCACGACATAAACCCCGGAAGACCAAACGCAAACTTCAATGGATTTGTGGAAGCTATCTGCCAACAGATAGGGGCAGCACTTGAAATTCCATATGAACTGCTTATGAAGCGTTTTAACAGCAGCTATTCTGCCAGCCGTGGCGCATTGGAAGAAGCATGGAAAATGTTCCGCATGTATCGCACATGGCTTGCAAATGACTTCTGCCAGCCCATATATGAAGAATGGCTTGCAGAAGCGGTGGCAAAAGGCAGGATAAAAGCACCGGGATTCTTTGCGGACCCGATACGGCGAAAGGCATATTGCAAGGCACAGTGGAACGGACCGGCACGGGGATTGCTGAACCCGGTGCAGGAGGTGAACGCAGCCGTAACAAGAGTAAACAACGGATTTTCAACAAGAAGTAGTGAAACAATGGAAATGGCTGGCGGCGACTTTTACAGTAATTGCGACCAGCTGAAACAGGAAGAAGAAGCATTAAGAGAGGTGAAAGAAATTGCCAGCAGCAGTACAAAACAGCAGACCGGGCAGCAAGCAGAGAAACAGCCCGGACAGCAGCAGGAACAGAAGCCAGCAGAACCGAAACCGGGTAGCAAATAACCCGTTCGGAGTGACGCAGGACCGCTTCTGGGACTTCATACCAGCAACGGCGACAAAACCGCCGGAACTGCTTCTGTATGGAGCTATAAGCAGTCAACAGAGCTGGTGGGAAGACCGGGTGACACCGGGGAAATTCAATCAAGAGTTAGCAGCACTGGGGGAGGACGTGCCGGAAATTGTGGTGCGTATCAACAGCGGCGGCGGTGACGTGTTCGCCGCAAATGCTATCTATACGAGATTGAAAGACCATACAGCGAAAATCACGGTAAAAATTGACGGCTGGGCGGCTTCCGCAGCCACAATCATTGCTATGGCGGGAGATACCATAAAAATTGCCAGAAACGGCGTGTTTATGATTCACGACCCGGCAATGACAGTTTGGGACACGTTCAAAGCCGAAGATTTTGAAAAAATGGCAGAAGAACTGAAAGTAATTAAGCAGTCAATCATTAACACATACGCAATGAAGACTGGCAGAGCAGAACAGGAAATTTCAGCTTTTATGTCGGAAGAAAAGTGGTGGACCGGGGACGCTGCCGTTGAAAATGGGTTCTGTG
>ENA-UONU01001210-UONU01001210.1-human-gut-metagenome-genome-assembly--contig:-CS51-NODE-1210-length-20428-cov-4.794630_pt1 | contig 20428 bp, 15 predicted proteins | sample MGYA00242462_ERZ724009 | MGnify/ENA metagenome assembly ERZ724009 | reverse complement strand
GCCGTTCCAACCGGACTTCCTACGCATTTCTTATGTATAAGCGGGATAAGCTTTTAAAAGAGGATGCGGAAAAACGCCTTCAGGCCATCCGGGAATTTACAGAGCTGGGATCCGGCATTAAGATCGCTATGCGGGATCTGGAGATCCGCGGGGCGGGAAATGTGTTGGGCGCAGAGCAGCACGGCCATATGGAAGCCGTCGGATACGATCTGTACTGTAAGATGCTCAACCAGGCGGTCCTGGCCCTAAAAGGAGAGCTTCCTGAGGAGGATACCTACGAGACAGCCGTGGAATGTGACATCGATGCATATATCCCCTCCTATTATATTAAAAATGAATATCAGAAGTTAGACATCTATAAACGGATTTCTGCCATTGAGACAGAGGACGAATATATGGATATGCAGGATGAGCTGATCGATCGCTTTGGAGATATTCCGGCCAGTGTGGAGAACCTTCTCAAGATCGCTGCTGTCCGGGCGCTGGCTCATCGGGCTTACGTGACAGAAGTCCTGGTAAACCGCCAGGAAGTGCGCCTTACCATGTATCAGAAGGCAAGGCTTCAGGTAGACAGGATCGCTGATTTTGTAACGTCTTATAAAGGTGATCTGAAGCTGGTTCCTGGTGAGGTTCCGGTATTCCACTATATTGACCGCCGGAATAAGAACCAGGACAGCCTTGCTATGCTGGAGAAGGCAAGAGAGATGTTGGCAGGGATCGTGGAGATGAGGATGTGATATTGATTTTGAGGCAGTCCATCAGCTGAGGGTTGCAGCTGACGAATATAATAAGCGGAGAATGGCATAGCTGAACGGCTATAAGATTTTTTGCCAACCCTTGCAAAGTAAAGTATAAATTCCTTCATTTTACAGATACTACATTTAAAATCAATATTAGGATAATCAAATAGAAGAATGCAAAATGGAGGAATAACAGTTTTATGAAAGCTACAGGAATCGTAAGGAGAATTGATGATCTGGGGCGGGTAGTGATCCCAAAAGAGATCCGCAGGACTCTGCGGCTTCGGGAAGGGACGCCGCTGGAGATTTTTACAGACCGGGAGGGAGAGATCATTCTCAAGAAATACTCCCCCATGATGGAGCTGACCGCCTTTGCTGTGCAGTATGCTGAGGCTATGGCTCAGTCCACAGGGCTTATGGTATGTATCACAGACAGGGATCAGGTCATTGCTGTGGCCGGAGGGGCTAAAAAGGATCTGCTTCAAAAGACCATCAGCCGCCAGCTGGAACAGGCGGTCAACGAGAGGCGTACGGTTATGGCCTCCAGAGAGGATAAGGCTTTTTTACAGCTGGTGGACGAGGAATTAGAAGGTATCACAGCTCAGGTGGTGGCTCCCATCATCTGCGAAGGAGATGCGATTGGGGCAGTGGCCCTTATGAGCCGGGAGCCGCGGGCACGGTTCGGGGATCCGGAAATGAAGCTGGCCGCTACCGCTGCCGGATTTTTGGGACGGCAGATGGAAGGTTAGGATCATACCGCCGCATGACGGGACGTAACGTCCGGTGCGGCGGTATTTTTCATCCCTTACCTTCCCACCAGCCATTCTGTAAAATAGGGCTTGATCACGCTGAAGGGCGCTGGGCCTATGTCTAACAGGAAACGGTTAAATTCCATGGCACTGTAACGGGAACCGAGGGTTTTCATAGCTTCCCTCTGGAGGTTTAAGATCTCCAGATAGCCCACATAGTATTCCAGATAATTGGCAGGATTCTCTGCAATGTCATAATAGATGGAGGTGATCACAGACGGATCATGGATGCGGAAATATTGGTTCAGATAATCCCCTACCTGCTTTATATCCCATCCCTCATAATGGATATTCACATCTAAAATAGCGTAGAGAGCCAGGGTAAAGGCAGAATTATGCTGAAGCAGATCCCCAAGGCCTGGATCTAAGCCATTGTCAAGGCGGTAGGAATAGTATTCCACGTAGGTGGCCCACCCCTCGCTGTAGCTGTTAAAGCTCAGAAGCTTTCTCAGATTACACTTGTTATTGCGGTTAAAATAAAGGGTTTGGTACATATGGCCGGGATACCCTTCATGGGCCATGGTAGAGTAAAGGCTTCGGGCGCTGTCTGTGGTTCCATTGTTGATATAAATGGAGTTATCCTGGGGACGGTCAATGGGAACAGTCAGGTAAAAAGCAGGGCTCAGCACTGGTTCCAGGGCGGAGGGGACAGGCTTTATGCTGCACACATAGTCTGATATGGAGGGGAAATCCTTCTGGCATTGGTGTTTCAGGTCTTCCAGGATGGCGTCGGGATCCGTCAGCCGGAAGGAATAGGAATACATCTTTTCGGCCAGGGAGGGATCCTCTGTCAGCAATTCGTCCATGGCAGTGAGATCATCCATCATCTGGTCGCTCATAGCCTTTTTTAAGGAAGGAATATCCGTATAGGAAGTTCCGGTGGAGGCATTTACCAGATACTCATAGTAACGCCTTCCCTCCGGGAAATAGTACAGCCCTTTATCGTTGGTTCCAGTACCCTTTAGGGCTATGAGGCCGTCCATGAGGTTTTGATAGGCAGGGACAAAATCTTCATTGATAGCCTTGTGGTTTTTGGAGATATATTCCTTTTTTTCCTCATCGGTCAGTCCTTCTACTTGGTTTAGCCGTTCTGTAAAGGTCTCTGCCATGAAGCTGTGGTCAGCGTCCAGAAGATAGGCCTTGCAGGAATCAGCGATGCGGTCAATGGCAGTGTCGCACAGGCCCAGACCGGCCTGGGACCGCTCTTTTTCAAAGGCAAGGATGCTCTCATAGTATGTGTCAATGGAAGAGAGCAGGGAGAGGTAATCCTCTACATCCCGGCGGCTGTAAAATGCATATTCAGACAGCAGGATAGGGAGCTGGGCCTGGATCCCCAAAGAGGAGGATAAGGGCTGGTCATAGAGCTCCATGCCTTCGCTTTTTAAGGCTGTATTCAGATAGGAGGATAAAATCGTGTAGGTAAGCAGCTGATCCTTTCTAAGGAGCCGGCTGTCGATCTCACTCAGCTGTAATTTTAGGGATTTAATGTCAGAAAGTGCCTGGCGGCTGTCCTCTGCGGATACTGTCCCCAGAGCAGCTTCATAATCTGTGATGCCATAGGCTGCCGGATCGGCCAGAGTATAGTGAAGGGTAATAAGAGATTGGCTGACTTCATCTAAAAACAGATCTTCAGCAAGCTGGTCAAAGTCCTGCTGGGCTTTTAATGTGTTCTTATCATAGTGTTCCGGGACTGCTTCAGAACCATTTTCCGGGGAAAAACCAGAAGTTTCATGAGAATCCTTTTGGGGCTGTGGGCTGAAAGGGGCTGCACATCCAGCTGCCAGACAGATCACCAGGATCAGGGACAGCAGGTATTGAAAATAAATATGTTTTTTTTGTCTCATTGAAACAAATCCTCCATTGGGGTTTTGATTGTTTGCATAGGTAACCGTTAAACTGCTTAGCATTATATAGTATATGGGCTGAAATTACAACTTATGAGAAGAACAAATCTTGACGAACATGGGGGAAACGCTTATACTTATTATCAAAAATGATGGATGAAAAAGAACTATTTTATGAGACAGACGCTGGGGCCATTGGCATTCCGGCGTATTTCCGTCAGGGAGAAGGAGGACATTTTTTACATGTGTCAGAATTGTAAGAAGCCATATTATATTACGACAGCCATCGCGTATGCTTCCGGTAAGCCGCATATCGGAAATACCTATGAGATCATTTTGGCTGACAGTATCGCCAGATATAAGAGAGAACAGGGATATGATGTGTTTTTCCAGACAGGAACGGACGAGCACGGACAGAAGATCGAGGAGAAGGCAGAAGCGGCAGGCGTTACTCCAAAGGAGTTTGTAGACAGCGCAGCAGCTGAGATCAAGCGTATCTGGGATCTGATGAATACCTCCTATGATAAATTTATCCGTACCACAGATGAGGATCACGAGGCTCAGGTACAGAAGATCTTTAAAAAGCTTTATGATCAGGGAGATATTTATAAAGGGTATTATGAGGGGCTTTACTGTACCCCCTGTGAATCTTTCTTCACAGAATCTCAGCTGGTGGACGGCAAGTGCCCTGACTGCGGCCGCGAGGTAAAACCGGCGAAGGAGGAGGCTTATTTCTTCCGTATGAGCAAATATGCCCCTAAGCTGATTGAGTATATCAATGAGCATCCGGAGTTTATTCAGCCTGTATCCAGAAAAAATGAGATGATGAACAACTTCCTGCTCCCAGGGCTTCAGGATCTGTGTGTTTCCAGAACAACCTTCAGCTGGGGTATCCCGGTGAACTTTGATCCAAAGCATGTGACCTATGTTTGGCTGGATGCACTGACCAACTATATTACGGGAATCGGCTATGACTGTGACGGAAACAGCACGGAGCAGTTTGCTAAGCTGTGGCCTGCCAATCTGCATTTGATCGGAAAGGACATTATCCGTTTCCATACTATTTACTGGCCCATCTTTTTGATGGCGTTAGGTCTGCCCCTTCCTAAGCAGGTATTTGGCCATCCATGGCTCCTCCAGGGAGATGGAAAGATGAGCAAATCCAAGGGAAATGTTCTCTATGCAGATACCCTGGTTGACTTCTTTGGCGTAGATGCAGTGCGTTATTTCGTGCTTCATGAGATGCCATTTGACAATGACGGCGTTATTTCCTGGGAATTAATGGTAGAGCGCATGAACTCTGATCTGGCCAATATCCTGGGCAACCTGGTAAACCGCACGATCTCCATGAGCAACAAATACTTTGACGGTGTGATCGCGGACAAGGGATGCGCAGAGGATGTGGATCAGGATCTGAAGCAGGTGGTTCTGGAGGAAGTGAAGAAAGTAGAGGCCAAGATGGAGCAGCTGCGTGTGGCCGATGCGATTACCGAGATCTTCAATATTTTCCGCCGCTGCAACAAATACATTGATGAGACTACACCATGGGCTCTTGCAAAGGACGAGGAGAAAAAGGACCGTCTGTCTACGGTGCTGTATAATCTGACAGAGGCTATTACTATGGGCGCTTCCCTTCTGTATTCCTTTATGCCGGAGACTTCTGAGCGTATTTTGAGCCAGTTAAATACTACGAAGCGGGATCTGGGCCAGTTAGACGCCTTTGGCCTGTATCCAAGCGGACAGAAGGTAACCGATAAGCCGGAAATCCTTTTTGCACGTATGGACATCAAAGAGGTTATGGAGAAAGTAGAGGCCATGCACGCCGCAGAGGCAGCCAAGAATGAGGCAGCGGAAGAAAGGGGAGACTCTCAGGCAGAGGCGGGAGATGTGATCGACTTAGAGCCTAAGGCAGAGATCACCTATGATGATTTTGCGAAGCTTCAGTTCCAGGTAGGAGAGATTATTAAGTGTGAGGCGGTTCCAAAGTCCAAGAAGCTTCTCTGCTCCCAGGTAAGGATCGGCAGCCAGGTGCGCCAGATTTTAAGCGGTATCAAGGCTCACTACTCACCGGAGGAGATGGTAGGCAAAAAGGTTATGGTGGTAACTAACTTAAAACCTGCAAAGCTGGCAGGAATGCTGTCTGAGGGAATGATCCTCTGCGCAGAGGATGCAGAGGGCAACCTGGCTCTTATGCGTCCGGAAAAGGACATGCCCGCAGGCGCGGAGATCTGCTAAGGAAAATGAAGGGTTGTCTGAAACGATAATAATATACGGGAACTCCCTGGGTCTTGGATCCTGGGTAGTTTTTGTTTGTATTTTTAAAAGTAAATATGATAAAATAGCTGTATTATAAAATTAAGAAGCAGCAAAACAAAGAAAAAAGAGGAATCACAAAAGGGGAGAACAATATGAGGATACTGAGCATAACAGCCCAGAAGCCCCACAGTACAGGGAGCGGCGTTTACTTGACCGGCCTTGTAAAGGGATTTGCGGCTTTGGGGCAGGAGCAGGCAGTGGTGGCAGGGGTGTATCAGGATGACCTGCTCCATTTTCCTGAGGGGACAAGGGTTTATCCGGTTTATTTTCAATCGGGACAGCTGCCCTTTGCCATAGCCGGCATGTCGGATGAGATGCCCTATGAGAGTACCATATACAGCCAGATGACCGACTCTATGGCAGAGGCATTCCGAACGGCGTTTTTGGAGCGTATCGGTCAGGCAGTAGAGGAGTTTTCCCCGGATCTGATCCTCTGTCATCACCTGTATCTTTTGACATCTATTGTCCGGGAAGCCTTTCCTCACCACCGGGTAGCGGGAATATGTCATGGAACCGGTCTGAGGCAGATGAAAAAGAACGGATCATGGAGGGAATATATCCGGGAAAATATACAGAAGCTGGATCAGATCTTCTGTCTGCACCAGGAGCAGATGGAGGAGGTGGCAAGGGTCTATGGGGCGGATCGGGAGAAAATAGAGCTTTTGGGAGCAGGATATGACGACAGCATTTTCCATATTCTCCCAGATGTTGGCAATTGTACCTGTGGAACAAAGCCTGACGAGAAAGAAGAAAGAAAACAGCTGCAAAAAAGGGAAAAGCGGCTGATCTACGCCGGAAAGCTTTCCGAGAAAAAAGGGGTTATGAGCCTTTTAAGGAGTATGTCTTATATCAGAGAGCAGAATCTTACCCTATGGCTGGCAGGCGGCTGGGGAAATAAGGAGGAATACAGCGAAATCTGCCAGCTGGCATCCGCCTGCCCTTATCCTGTGGAATTTTTGGGGAGGCTGTCCCAGGAAGAACTGGCCCGGAGGATGAACGAGGCCGATGTATTTGTCCTTCCATCTTTTTATGAAGGACTTCCTCTGGTAGTGGTGGAGGCATTGGCCTGCGGTCTCCGGGTCGTCTGCTCCGATCTTCCGGGAGTCCGTCCGTGGATCCTGGAAAAGATTGGGAAATGTCCGGTGGAGTTTGTTACCCTCCCCTCTATCATACATACAGACGAACCAGTGAAGGAGGAGCTTCCGGAATTTGAGAGCCGTCTGGCAGAGGCCGTGGAGAGAAGCTTAGACAGTACGGAACAGCCAGATTTATCGAAAGTGGCTCTTTTATCCTGGACTGGGATCAGCAGAAGGATCTTAGAGGTTTGTGAGAAGGAGAATTGAGATGATGATATTTGATACCCACGCTCATTATGATGATGAGGCGTTTGACCAGGATCGGGATACCCTGTTAGAGGGGCTTAGGGAGGCTGGAATTGGAGCGGTGACGAATGTGGCGGCCAGCCTTGACAGCTGCAAAAGTACCCTGGCTCTGGCAAAGAAATATAATTGGATGTACGCGGCTCTCGGTGTTCACCCCAGCGAGACCGCAGAGCTGAGTGAAGATGGGATCGAATGGATCCGGCAGCAGTGCATGGATCCCAAGGTAAAGGCTGTGGGAGAGATCGGGCTGGATTATTATTGGGAGGAGCCGGGACACGCCATTCAGAAACAATGGTTTGAGGCCCAGCTGGATCTGGCCAGGGAGGTAAAGCTTCCGGTGGTCATACATAGCCGGGAGGCGGCTAAGGATACCCTGGATATAATGAAAGCGAAAAAGGCAGGGGATATGGGGGGAGTGATCCACTGCTTTTCCTACACAAAGGAAATGGCGAGAGAATACTTGGATATGGGATTTTATTTGGGCATTGGAGGCGTCCTTACCTTTAAAAATGCAAAAAAGCTGGTGGAGGTAGTGGAATATGCGCCTCTAAGCTCTCTGGTGCTGGAGACAGACTGCCCCTATCTGGCTCCGGTTCCCAACCGAGGGACACGTAATTCTTCCTTGAACCTGCCCTATGTAGCAGAGGCCATTGCCCGGTTAAAGGGGATCAGCGTTCAGGAGGTAGTCCGGGCCTCCTGGGAAAATGGATGCCGTCTGTATGGGATATAGACAGCAAAATGCGGAAACTCAGGGACTTTCATATTGACTTTTGTTTTTCTATGGGATAGCATCGATATACAAGGTGCTATCCCTTTAAAATATAAAAACAGGTAAGGAAAATATGGAAAATAAATTAGGAAATCCGAAACAGACCATTGAGATCATACAGAAATACCAGTTTGCCTTTCAGAAAAAATTCGGACAGAATTTTCTCATTGATCCCCACGTATTGGACAAGATAATAACAGCGGCACAGATCAGGGAGGATGACTGTGTCCTTGAGATTGGGCCGGGCATCGGCACTATGACCCAGTACCTGGCGGAGCATGCGGCAAAGGTGGTGGCGGTGGAGATTGATACCAATCTGATCCCTATTTTGGCCGAGACATTAAAAGAATATCCGAATGTGACGGTGATCAATCAGGATATATTGAAGCTGGATATGAATCGTTTGGTGGAGGAATACAATGGGGGAAAGCCGATCAAGGTAGTTGCCAATCTCCCTTATTATATTACGACCCCTATTATCATGGGGCTTTTTGAAAGTAATGTACCCATTGACAACATAACGGTCATGGTTCAAAAGGAGGTAGCGGATCGGATGCAGGTGGGGCCGGGTTCCAAGGATTATGGGGCTCTGTCTCTGGCGGTTCAGTATTACGCTGAGCCATATATTGTTGCGAATGTGCCGCCAAACTGCTTTATCCCACGTCCCAATGTGGGCTCCGCAGTGATCCGGCTTACCCGTTACCAGGAGCCGCCAGTCCAGGTGGACAGTCCTGAAATGATGTTCCGGTTGGTTCGGGCTTCCTTTAATCAGAGGCGTAAAACCCTTCAGAACGGCCTTAACAATTCACCGGAGGTTCCTTATACCAGAGAACAGATCGCTCAGGCCATCGAGACTCTAGGGCTTTCTCCTTCTGTGCGGGGGGAGGCGCTGACCCTGGAGCAGTTCGCAGCATTGTCCAATGTGCTTACGAGAATGGAGAAAGGCATAAAAAAACTGGAATGTGACAATAATCTATCACGATAGGCAAATATGCCTGCGGTGAAACGGGCAGGCTGTTTCCCAGGAAAGGATGGAACAATGAACAAAAAAATGGGGAAGTATTTGGCTGCCGCCGCTGTAGGCGCAGCAGCTGGGGTAGCAGTGAGAAAGGTTCGGACAGCCAGAAGGAAAAAGGAAGATGAGCGCATGGCGGCTATCGAGGAAGCGGTGATCAATAACCGGGATTACGGCGACCGGAGAGCGTACCTGATCGGAGGGGGGCTGGCTTCCATGGCAGCAGCAGCTTATCTGATCCGTGACTGCCGTTTTCCGGCAGACCGCATCACCGTTTATGAGGGGATGCATATTTTAGGCGGAAGCAACGATGGGGCGGGTTCGGCAGAGACAGGATTTGTGTGCCGGGGAGGGCGCATGTTAAATGAGGAGACCTATGAGAATTTCTGGGAGCTTTTTGACACCATCCCGTCTCTCAAAGATCCGGGAAAGAGCGTCACTCAGGAGATCCTGGAATTTGACCATGCCCACCCTACCCATGCGAAGGCGAGACTGGTAGATCGCAATGGACGCATTTTAGATGTGAGATCCATGGGCTTTAATCAGGCGGACCGTATGGCAATCTTAAAGCTTTTGATGACAGATGAGCGCAAGCTGGATAATCTGACGATCCAAGACTGGTTTAAGGAAACGCCTCATATATTTGAGACAAATTTCTGGTATATGTGGCAGACTACCTTTGCATTTCAGAAACACAGCAGCCTGTTTGAGTTCAGGCGCTATATGAACCGCATGATCTTTGAGTTCAGCCGCATCGAGACCTTAGAGGGAGTGACCAGGACGCCCCTTAATCAGTACGACAGCGTGATCCGTCCCTTAGAGCTTTATCTGCGCCGGGCCGGGGTGAATTTCGTGGAAAATTGTGAGGTCACGGATCTGGACTTTACCGAGGGGCCTGGAATCTGTGTGAAGACCCTTTATCTGAAGCGGAGAGCGGAGCATGCAGACAGTGAGGAAGATGCAGGCGCCGGAGAAGATACAGACAACAGAGAAAATATATGCGGCAGCAAAGTGATAGAGACAGAGGAAACCATTTCCCTGAGACGTAATGATATTTGTATCATGACAAATGCCTGTATGACGGACAGCGCCACTCTGGGAAGCCTTTATGAACCAGCTCCTGCGCCTCAGAAAAAGCCTGTCAGCGGAGAGCTGTGGGCCAAGGTGGCGGCTAAGAAGCCGGGCATGGGGGATCCGCGTCCATTTTTCTCCAAACCGGAGGAGAGCAATTGGCTCAGTTTTACGGTGACATGCCGTGGGGATGCAATTTTAAAAACTATAAAGGAATTTACCGGAAATGTGCCTGGAAGCGGTGCTCTGATGACATTTAAGGATTCAAACTGGCTTTTGAGCAGCGTGGTGGCAGCTCAGCCCCATTTTGCGAATCAGCCGGAGGATGTGACGATCTTCTGGGGATACGGTCTTTATACGGAAGCAGTGGGGGATTACGTAAAAAAGCCTATGAAAGATTGCACCGGACAGGAGCTGCTGAACGAATACCTTCATCACCTCCACATTTCCGAGGAGAAGATCGCAGAGCTGATGAAGACGGTGATCAATGTGATCCCTTGCTATATGCCTTATGTGGATGCACAGTTTCAGCCGCGCAAGATGAGCAACCGTCCTCCTGTGATCCCTGCAGGCTCCACCAATTTCGCTATGGTAAGCCAGTTCGTGGAAATACCAGAGGATATGGTATTTACGGAAGAATATTCTGTCCGGGCGGCCAGGATCGCGGTTTACGGCTTGATGGATGTGAAAAAGAAGATATGCCCCGTAACGCCATACAACAGGCAGCCGAAGATTCTTTTAAAGGCGCTGAAAAAGGCATATCAATAACAACGGAGAAAGCAGCATGATATTCATAGGAGGAATCAGTCAGGGAGAAAAGATCCTGGATTATGTGAAAACCGTCATATGCGGCCGATGCGGCGCCTATGGCCGTTACCAGGTGGTTATGACTTATATGTATTTCAGCTTCTTTTTTATCCCTCTGTTTAAATGGAACCGGAAGTTTTATGTAAAGACGACCTGCTGTAATACCATATATGAGTTAGATGCTCAGGTGGGAATGGCGCTCCTTCACGGTAAACAGGTTGACATAACGGAAAAAGACCTGACTTTAGTCCAGGAAGGAAACCGCCGGGCAGGTTATGAAAACGGAACGTACCGCACATGGAAAAAATGCAGTGCCTGCGGTTATGAGACAGAGGAGGATTTTGAGTTTTGTCCCAAATGCGGGAGGAGATTGTAAGGTAATTTTTATCTTAGAGAGAGACAAGAAAGAGAGTGTCACAAAACGGGATTTGCTATATAAGAATTGATGTGCTATAGTTGGCGGAATCACCGTATTTTGTGATACTCTCTTTTTGGTTTAAACGTTAAGAGGTTCCCTTTCGATATTCATTTGGAGTGAGCCCCGTGTGTTTTTTGAAGGTTTTGATAAAATATTTATCATCATTATATCCGATTTGCTGCGCTATCTGGCTGATTTTGATATTGCTGGAGCGCAGTAATTTTTTCGCCTGTTCAATCCGGATCTGATTGAGGCGTGAGACCATCGATATACCATACACTTCTGTAAATTTTCGGCACATATAGTCTTTATTGATATTAAAAATATGAGCATATTCACTCTGATCAAAAGGCTGTTTATAATTGATTTCCATATAATCCGCAATCTGTTCAATTAGATCATGAGATTGTGAAGCATGATAAATTTGGCTGCTAAGAGATATTAATATATCGGTAAAGTATTGTTCAGCTAATGTCTTTTGAAAAATGAAAGTGCTGTCGAACAGATAGTAAGGTGTTAGATAGGAGTCTTTTATGCAGTCCAGATCAGGATACCGCTCTTTAAAGTATTGACACCAATGATGATAAAGCTTTATAAATCTTTGACTAAGCTGATATATAGAATGATAGGTCAGCGTATTGATAGGAAGAACCTGTTCGATCCATTTTCCAATATTGTTTTTAATTAATATTTCATCATTGATCAGTATACCGGATAGAATGTGAGATTCTGAAGCTTCAAAAATAGTGGTATCTTCTTCTAAACTCCTCGCCCCGTGTGCAATGAGCGGGGTACTGTTTTGAAGGTTAACAAGAACTTGGTAAAAGGATCGTTTCGCCTGTTCGTAGGCAGATAGAATATCTGCGGGAGCATTGTTCCCTAAACTGCTTCCAAAGTGGAATGGAATTTGGCAGCTGCGGCGGAACTGGGTTAAAGCAGTTTTGATTAAATGCCATGCCAGATCCTGTGAGCCATATAAGAAAATAATTGCATCACAGGGGCTCCAATGTTGTAAAATGGTAGTTCCCAATTTCCGATTTTCTAAATCTGTTTTCAGTATATCAAAAAATATGGTAAAAGCTTTTTGAAATTGATCGTCATGCTGGGGATAAAAGGAAAGATTGCTATATAAGATCAGGCAATGCTTCGTCTCGGCAAAACTTTTGCTAAGTGTACGTAGCTCTTCATAAGCAGAATAGGCTGTGGTAGGAGATAGAAGCTGACCTAAGAGGGTATGCTTATGTTCTGAACTTAGATAGTTAATTTGCTGCAAAAGCGTTTGGCTGTTTTCGGTCTTTTGATAATCATCCTTCCAACTTTGTATTGCTTTTTCTACGGCTGAGGTTAAAAGCTGACGGTCAATCGGCTTTAAAAGATAATCGACGCATCCGAGGACAAGCATATCGCGAACATATTTGAAATCGCTGTGTCCGGAAATCGCAATTACTTTTGTATTTAAATGTTCAGTGATGACAAATTGCATAAGTTTGGTTCCTAATTCAGAATCAATTACCATATCAAAAAAAGCTAATTCCGGTTTTTCTTTTTCTAATAATTGAATAGCCTCAGGGACACTGGTAGCAGTCAATATTTGCTGTATATTAAAATGTTCCCAGGGGACCAGAAGTTTTATTGCGTTAATTAAATGAATTTCATCATCAACTATTAATACTTTCATGATCGTCTTTCTCCTGCATATTTTCACGATTTGTCATTGCTTGATGTGTTTTATTTGGAATTTCAAGGTGTACGGTGGTTCCGCCATAGTGGTTGGCACGGATTTCCATACTGCAGTCTGTGCCAAAATAAAACAGAAGGCGTAAAAAGACATTATTGAGCCCAATGTGAGAAGAAGGAATTTTATTTTCATAATATCCAAGTGCCAGGGAACGGTAGTTACTGTTGTTTTCGATATTCATATACCGGCTTGTAAACCAGTCTTTTTGAATGGAAAAACTTTCTTGTATTTCTTTAGAGCGCATATCAGTGAGAGGAGAACCATTATCCCTGATAAAAAGTGAGAGCATATCATTTTGAATGTTTGTAGATATTTCCACAAACCCATTTTCTTTTTTCATGATTCCTCCGTGTATAATGGAATTTTCGATGAGCGGCTGCAGGGTCATTCGGGGAATCAGTATTAGTTCAGGATAAGATGGAGCGATACGCAGCTCCGCTTTTGAATTGAATCTCATTTTTTGCAGCATAAAGTAACGGTTCACATAATTTATTTCATCACCTAAAGTAGAAGGACATTGAGAAATATCCATAGCATAGTGCATCATCTGTCCTAAAGAAGAAATATAATCATATTGTTCTATATCATTTTTTGTAAGCGCATTTGTCGCCAGACACTGTAAGGTATTATGGATAAAATGGGGGTTGATCTGAGCTTGCAGTAATCTCAGCTCTGTATTTTTTTGCAGCAATTCCATTTTATATTGGCGGATGGTATGCTGCTCGATGGAATCCATCATTTCCTGAAGCGATGTAAAAAGCATTTGCAGTTCGTCATTCTGCGAATAAGAAAGATAATCGGATAAATGAAAGTGAGACAACTCCAGATCGTTATTTTTGTTTTTTGATAGGTATCGCGTTGCTTTTTTTATTGGAGATGTCAGCCTGGTAAGGGTAACGGAATTTAATAAAAAGGCCAGTGCAACTCCAGTGAAAAAGGTTACTATTAAGAAGAATAATTGTTTTTGCGTGTTGTTGTAGATATTTTTATAAGGAGCAGCTTTTATCATATGCCAGTTCAGATAATCAGCAGTAAAACTGGCTTTTAAAAATAGAGTATCATCCGTTTCTAAAGAATCAAAAGAAGCATTGGAGTATTTCAATAAGTTATTAAGGGGTTCAGAAGGGATGGGGGAGTGTTCCGGATTGGAAATCACAATCTCTCCATCTGTATTTATGATTTGAATTGCTTCATTTTGCTTGTAAGCGATCTGGCAATTGTCATAGATAAAAGCAGCAGGAATATCGACTGAGAGAACAGCCAGAAGCTGTTTGTCAGAAGAAATGCTGTAAATGGGAAGCCAGATCGTAAATGCTTTCTCTGATGTATCCAAATTATTGGAGTAATAGGTTCGATGTCCATAGGTAGAAAGAGAATGAACTGGTTGGATATACACATCTGTATATTCAGAAAAATAGGGAAGTTCTTCTTCCATGGCATCTAAAGAGATCATGGACTTTTGAAGGAGGCTGGTAATCAAAAGAAAGCTTTTGTTGAGGCGGAATGACAAAAGCCGTATTTGACTGGCATGAGGCACAACAGTATAAATATTTTGCATGTAGCGAAAGATTTGATTGGGGCCGGTAAACTCTTGCGATACAAAATCCTGGGGGCTTCCTTTTAAGAGGATGTTCAGCAGGTCGGAATTTGAATAAACCGTGCGTGCTGAGGACACACAAGTTGTAATATAGTATTCAATATTTTTTATGGAGGTATTCATATTCATTTCCGATTCCTGTTTGTACTGCCGCAATACCTGTTCCTTTTCATAGCGATAAAAGAATAGGGAAACCAACAGCATGGGTGTGATGGTACATAGAGCCAACATGCTGATAAAGCGTACGTTTATGCTGATAAAATGTTTTTTTTGCTTCATAAATCCCCCTACTTTTTAAATATTACTATGATTATAACAAATTCACTGAATGATTCAATAGAAAGTCAAAATTGTTCACCATAAGGTAAAAATTGACAGTTCATGTGATTCAGAGTAAATAGTATAATTCAGACATAAAGATAACGGTGACATTCGGTGGGAGGGATTACATGATAATGAAACAATCTGAGTCTGTATTTGTCAGGAAGAAAGTACTTCCAAAAGAATTTCGTTACTATTTCGTATTTATGGGGCCAGGTTTGCTGCTGTTTACTATATTGTTTGTTGCTCCATTTTTTGGCGAAATTTATTATTCTTTTACTAACTGGAATGGAATCGGAAAAACATATGATATGGTGGCTCTTAATAACTATATTCGTACATTTCAAGATGAAGATTATTGGAAGTCAGTCTGGTTTACAATCCGGTTTTCAGCATTGTCGGTATTCTTTGCAAATGTAATTGCATTTTCCTGGGCATATATCCTTTCAAAACCCATTCCATTCCGAAATTTTTGGCGGGCAATTATATTTTTGCCACGTATTATTGGCGGAGTAGTGCTGGGATACCTTTGGCGTTTTATATTTCAAAATGCTTTTGTGCAGTTTGGAGAGTTTACAGGAATATCCTGGTTTGCACAGAATTGGTTTACCACACCGGAATCTTCATTTATTGCATTAGTGATTGTGTTTACCTGGACCCTTTCAGGATATTTGATGTTGATTTACAGCGCAGGTTTTGCTTCGATTCCGTCCAGCTTGGAAGAAGCGGCTATTGTAGATGGAGCCTCTAAGCTTCAGGTACTTCGGCATGTTATTGTTCCTATGATTATGCCGGCGATTACACAATGCCTGTTTATTGCAATCAACTGGACTATGTTGTTATACGATACCAACATATCTTTGACCGATGGAAACCCTTACCGATCTTCGGAAGGAGTTACGATGAATATTTATGCAACGGCGTATCGTTCTAACCAGATTGGGTATGGAGCTGCCAAATCCTGTATTTTTATTGTGATGATTATGGCAATTACGCTGACACAAGTATATTTGACATCGAAGAAGGAGGTGGAACTTTAATGAAACGGTCAGAACGAATTAGAATCAGTTTGTCAGTTATTATTATGGCTATTAGTGCGTTGATTGTCATTATTCCGTTGGTGCTGGTTGTTTTAAATTCTTTCAAACCTTATGCAGAGATAGCAGATAATATTTCTGCACTGCCAAAGACCATAACTTTGAAGAATTACCAGCAGGCATGGAAACGATTAAATTATGCTGTGGTATTTAAAAATACACTATTTATTGCTGTATTTTCCAATATAGGAAGTATTGTATTTGCAGGTATGCTGGGATATTGGATTGTAAGGCATCCGTGCAGGTTCACAAAGCTGTCTTACCTGATGGTTATTGCAGGAATGTCTGTACCCTTTCAGGGAATTATGATCACATTTGCGAAAATGGCCGGATTTTTAAAGATTACGAATCATCTATATGGGGCAGTGATCAGTAATTGGGTATTCTCAATGCCGATGAGCATGTTTTTGACAGCCGGTGCAGTGAAATCGGTTCCTTATGAAATTGAGGAATCGGCTCGAATTGATGGCTGTGGGCCTTTGAGGACGTATTGGATCATTGTATTTCCGTTGATTAAAGGAACGGTGTTTACAGTAGCTTGTTTGAATATTATTACCTATTGGAACGACTATTTAATGACTCAGTTTTTGTTGACCAAAAAAGGGCTTCGGACGATCCAGATAGCTATGCAGTCATTATTTAATGAAGCGTTTTTTGCTTGGGATACGGCATTGGCAGCTATTTCTCTTTCTATTCTTCCGTTGTTCATTTTCTTTATTATTGCACAAAAACAGGTTATGGATGGAGTGGCTGCGGGAGCTGTAAAAGGATAACGAAACGATTAAGGGCAGGAAAGCTCTTGAATAAAAAGGAGGGTATTTTTTATGAAGAAAACTATAGGTATGTTAGGAGTAACCATAGCAATGTCCATAGTATTGGCGGGCTGCTCCAAAGAAGCCCCAAAACAAGATAATAATACAGCGGCAGAAAATGAAGGAGGAACTGCCGCAAACGAAAAGCCAGAAGATGGATCCATTGATTTAACGGTGATGATGCCATTGGGGCAGTGGACGGATAACTTTGACATTCTGATTGAAGCCTATAAGGCGGAACATCCTGAAATCGGGACAATCGAGGCAACATTTCCTTCCACTTCTGATTATAACGACTTATTAAAGGCAGCGGCAGCAGCAGGAGAATTGCCGGATATTATGGGGACAAATTATGGAGAGCCATTTAAAGAATGGAATAATTATATGACAGATCTCAGTACGGATTTTCCAGCATATGAGTTATTGACAGATAGCCAAAAAGAGCTTGGAACTGTCAATGGGGCGGTGGTAGTTGCTCCAATGTATGTAGAAGGCACAGGTATACTTTATAACATGAAGCTGTTGGAACAGGTGGGCTGGAAGGAGGTTCCTAAAACCAGGGATGAGCTGGTACAGCTTTGCGAAGATCTAACAGCAGCGGGGATCCAGCCCTTTATGCACCAGTGGGCAGAAACCAGCCTGAACCTGTTTAACTGGGTAGGGCCCACCTGGCTTGGAAATAAAGAAAATGGCGGTTTGGAATTTATGGAGAAAATGCTGGCAGGAGAGGATATGGATCTTCACAATGATGTGGAGTTGAATGAGTTCCTGGATTACTATGATATTGCAATCCAATATGCTCAGCCAAACGCAACTGCAACAGATAAATGGACCGCCCGGAACGCCTTTTTCTTAGAGGAAGCAGCTATGCTGACGGGTGAGGGAAGTTGGGAATATCCGAATATTATGAATGTGAATCCTGAGCTGATGGATCATATTAAGCAGGATGTGATTCCTTGTTCTAATGAGGCAGAGAAGAATCATATGCAGATCCAGACAATGTGTGCAGGAGTAAATGGACAATCGAAGAATGTAAAAGCCGCAAAGGAATTTTTATCTTACATCATTTCCTCAGAGGAGGCAAGGGTATGGCATCAGGAGACAATGGGAAGCCCAACTTCCATTACATCTCTGGAAATATCCGATAAACTTCCATGCATCGCAGTGGACGTACTGGATCATATATCAAAAGGAAAAGCAAGCGAATCTATGTGGGAATTTACACCCACCGTACTTTCTACAGATTTAGAGGAACTTTGGTCCAGATATGTGAATCAGCAGGCTACGAGAGATGAATTTATTGATCGCTACGCAGAGATTTTTAAAGATTATGCAGATGGGAAATATAATTAGATAAGAAAGGATGGGGAAAATGGCAATTTTAAATTTTGAGGACAGAGCTTGGATCCGTGAGTTTAACGAGCAGGGAGTAGCGGTGATTGAGTTGTTTGACAGTGGTGTACAGGGAGTCAAAAGTTATAAATATCATTTGAAAGAAGGGGCTAAGGTATCCCCGGAGCAGTATGATGATAAGGCAGTGGTATTCCTGTTCGGAAAAGGAAAAGGGTATATAGCTGGAACAGACGGAGGGTTTAAGATCGATGGTGTTAGCTTTTACGCACCGGATTTTAAGAAATCTCAGTATTATATTTATGCAACAGAGGATTTAGAGTTTATTATGTTCGTATGTGATATGGATGATTATGATCGCGTGCGGGCAGGAGAATGCAGGGTACATACGCCATTTTTCCGTACACTCGAACAGTGTTATGGATATGATCAGAGCTGTAAGACAGATGGAACCTGGTCTAAATCAGTGCTGTTTGGAGATTTCGGGCGTTTAGGGAAGATAACCATGGGTATAGTCCATGGAGGCGGATCTTCGGAAGGCGGTACGATTGAAAAGGGACATGGAGAGGTTCATCAGTGGAATTACTGTATTGGGAATGCCGATTTTACATTGACAGTAGAAGATGAATCAGTACCTCAGAAGGCGGGGGATTGGAGCTTTGTGACGGCTGGATTGGATCACAGTCTCTGCGCAGAAGAAGGAAAAGAAGTTTTTTATGTTTGGGTAGAGGTTTATACCAGTGCGCATGGAGTACATTAAATAAAGGAGGATTACAAAAATGAGTATTGATTTTGTGTGCAGAGCACAGGATGCTCTGAAAGAGTATAATGCTTCTGGATTTGCAAAAGAAGAACTTTGTCCTGGCGCAGAATTGATTAGAGGGAAATTTTATCGTTGCAATCTGAAAGCGGGATGCAGTGTAATGCCTGAACTAGAGCCTGAAAGATTGGTAGTTCTCATTTTTAATGGAAAGAAGGGTTTTATTACTACGCCAGAGGATTTATATAATGTGGAGGAACCTTCCTTTTTCATTCCGGATTTTGACAGAGTTTCTTATACGGTTCATGCAGTAAAGGATCTTGAATTTATTATGGGTGTATTCCAGATGAATCAGTGGGATAAGGAATTTTATAAGAATTGGAATCTCCACGTTCCATTCTTCAGCAAATATTCGGATGGAGTTCCTTATGATCAGGACTGCAAAGGACCAAATACCAGTTCATGGAGTATTCTCCAACCCTTCCAATTAGGCCATCTTTCTATTGGTGTAGTAAAAGCTGAGGGAGAAGGTACAGATGAAAAGGGGCATGCATTGCTTCATCAGTGGAATTACTGTCTGGGGTATTCTGATTTTAAGCTTACCGTGGGACAGGATACGGTTGACCAGAAAGCAGGAGATTGGAGTTTTATTAGAGCAGGAGAGGATCATAAGCTGTTAGCGGATCCGGGAAAAGAAGTATTCTATGTATGGGTAGAGTATTTTACAGAAGAAGATCTTCAGAAGTATTATTTATGTCAGATTTACAATGGCAGCTTGACTGAGGCGAAATGATAAAAAAAGGGACAGGAAGCAGCGATATGACAGTGGGGAGCCCGCTGAAAGTTATGATTCGCTTTGCAGTTCCTCTTATTGCAGCCAGCATTCTCCAGCAATTATTTTCCCTTACGGATGCGATGATTTTAGGAATGTTTGGAGGGGACAGTGGATTAGCAGTACTGGGAACCTGCTCCTGGCCAGTGTGGTTTCAGGTAAGCAGTCTGACAAATTTTGGACAGGCTGCCTGCCTGACTGCCGCAGTGCGTTTCGGAGCAAAAGACGAAGAAGGGCTAAAATATATCGTGGGTACGGTTATACGGATTTCATTGATTTTAGGCCTTATAATGACAGTAGGATTCTTTTTTGGGGCCCGTCCTCTTTTGGTGTTGCAGAAAACTCCTCCCCAGGTGCTGGAGGACGCAGTGCTGTATTTGCAAATTTTATATGGAGGGACTATTTTTCTGCTGGTTTACAATATGGGATCAGCGCTTTTAAGAGCAGTCGGGGATAGTTATACTTCGTTTATCGCAATTTCGCTGTCCGCCTTTATCAATGTGCTGCTGGATCTGCTGTTTGTTGCCATTTTCCATTGGGGAGTGGGAGGGGCAGCAGCAGCTACGGTTGCAGCCCAGGCAGTTTCAGCAGGAATCTGTATGAAGCGGTTTAGCTGCTGCAAAGAATTACAGATACAAAAGAAGTATTTAAAAATAGATTGGCCCATTATGAAAGAATATGTGGGATATTCCTTCCCCATGATGCTGCAGAGTTTTGTAATTGCTTTTGGGGGGATTTTTGTACAATTCC
>ENA-UONU01001193-UONU01001193.1-human-gut-metagenome-genome-assembly--contig:-CS51-NODE-1193-length-20797-cov-5.517549_pt1 | contig 20797 bp, 17 predicted proteins | sample MGYA00242462_ERZ724009 | MGnify/ENA metagenome assembly ERZ724009 | reverse complement strand
TGTCCCATCTGTACTATACTTCATACCAACAGCGGACAAGGGAGGAGCAGGCGTGAAATTTATGCACTTATCGGATCTTCACATCGGAAAACGGGTCAATGGTTTTTCTATGCTGGAAGATCAGAACTATATATTAAAACAGATCATTGAGATCAGCCGGAGGGAGAAGCCGGATGCTGTGCTGATCGCCGGAGATGTGTATGATAAACCCATTCCTCCGGCAGAGGCAGTCCAGATATTTGACTCTTTTTTGACAGAGCTGGCACAGGAAAAACATCCGGTATTTATTATCAGCGGAAACCATGACAGCCCGGAACGGCTTGCTTTTGGAAGTGAATTAATGAAACAGACAGGGGTATATATGGCCTCCGTCTATGACGGGCGGGTTGGGGAGGTGTGTATGGAAGACAGCTATGGCTTGGTGCATGTCCATATGCTTCCCTTTGTCAAACCGGCATTGGTACGAAGATATGTCCCAGGATCAGAGATCCTATCCTTTGATGAGGCAGTACGCCAGGCTTTGCGGCAGACAGTGGAACAGATGGATCCATCGGAACGCCATGTTTTGATAGCCCATCAATTTGTAGTGGGAGCAGCCTGCTGCGAATCGGAGGAATTATCCATAGGCGGCCTGGATCAGGTAGGAGCGGATGCCTTCGATCTCTTTGATTATGTAGCTCTCGGTCACATTCACGGCCCTCAGAGGATAGGAAGGGATACACTGCGTTACTGCGGCACGCCTCTGAAATATTCCTTTTCTGAGGTAAATCATAAGAAATCCGTCACAATAGCACATCTGAGAGAAAAGGGAAATGTGTCGGTCACGGCAATCCCCTTAAAGCCCTTGCGGGAGCTGAGGGAGATACGGGGAAGTTATGAGGAGCTTACTGACCGGAATTACTATCAGGGAACCCCGGTAGACGATTATCTTCATATCACCCTTACCGATGAGGAAGATATTCTGGATGCCTTGGGAAAGCTTCGATCCATATATCCTAACATTATGAAGCTGGACTATGATAACCGGCGCACCAGGGAGGGAAAAGAAATCCCAGTAGGAGAGGGAGATAAAAAGAGTCCCTTTGATCTCCTGGCAGAGCTGTATGAGCTTCAGAACAACCAGGCTATGACAAGAGAGCAGGCAGATTTTGCAAAAGCAATGATGGAAGACATTTGGGAGGGGAAAAAATGAGGCCTACAGAGTTGATCCTATCTGCTTTTGGCCCCTATGCCAGGGAGACGATCCTGGATATGGAGCAATTAGGGGATAGAGGGCTGTATCTGATTACCGGAGACACAGGTGCGGGAAAGACCACACTGTTTGACGCTGTCGCTTTTGCACTTTACGGAAGCGCCAGCGGCGACAGCCGAAAGCCCAGGATGCTGCGGAGCAAATATGCTGGGCCGGATCAGAAAACGTATGTAGAGATGGAATTTTCTTATAATGAAAAAAAGTATCGTATCCACAGAAGCCCGGAGTATATGAGGGCGAAGCAGCGCGGAAGCGGAGAAACCAGGGAGAAGCCGGATGCATGGATGAGAAAGCCCGATGGGAGTATGGTTACGGGAGATCGGGCAGTGACCCTTCAGGTGGAGGAATTGCTGGGATTGAATAGAGATCAGTTTTCCCAGATCGCCATGCTGGCTCAGGGCAGTTTTTCCCGGCTTTTGTCAGGAAAGACAGAGGATCGTGGGGCGATCTTTAGGGAAATTTTTCAGACAAGACCATATCAGCAGTTCCAGGAGCAGATGAAGGAACGGGCCAGGAAGCTTTATGGTCAGTATATGGACAGCAAAAAAAGCATGGATCAATACGCCGCTGGGGTGATCCTCCAGGGAGCCAGGGAGGAGTTTGAGAAGCGCTGGAAGGAAATACCAGGGGAAAGCACAGAGGCTCGTCTTTCTGTTCTGGGAGATGTGATCCAGGCGGATGAGACAGAAAAGGCAGAACTGGAGCAGAGGGAGAAGACAGTCAGAGCCAAAGTGGAAGCATTGGGTTCTGAATGGGAGCGAAAAAAGGCAGAGGAACAGCTGATAGGGGATATATCTGCTGTCCGGTCCCGGCTGGAGAAGTCGAAACCTCTTTTAGACAAAGCAAAGAGCGCTTATGAGAGAGGACAGAAGGAGCAGCCGGAGCGGGAACATTTGGCGATTCAGATCGCCAAGCTGGAGGAATGTGTAAAAGTTTACAGCCGCTATCAGGAAGTCCTGGCAAGCCGGAAGAAGCTAGAGGGGGAGATCCATACTCTTTCTGACAAGCAGAGGGAAAAAGAAAAACAGGAGGCAGACCAGAGAGAGAAGTTAAGGAGAGCAGAAGGGGATGCAGCCAAACTGAGCCAGGCCGGTGAGGAGTACCAGGCTGCTTTGAATGTACGGGAGCGATTGCAGGAGTATCGAAAACGGGTTTTGGCGCTGAGACAAGATCTGACCGTCTATGAACAGGGAGAGGCAGCCCTTGATGAAGCCAGAAAAAGGTATCGGCAGGCGGATGCCAGGCGTAATCAGGCCGGGGTAGCGTACCGCCGGGCCTACCAGTCCTTTCTTGATGGACAGGCGGGCATTTTGGCAGGCTGCCTGAAGGAGGGGGAGCCCTGTCCCGTATGCGGTTCCCTCATTCATCCAAGCCCGGCGGAAACTGGGAACGTCCATGTGACAAAGGAACAGGTGGAACAGCTGAAAGCCGAAGCGGAGCAAAGGGACAGGGAAGCCGTTTCCTTTAGTCTGGAAGCGGGGAAGCAGGCAGGCGTATTGGAAGCGGGATATGAAAAAATGAAGTCTCAGATCGCCAGAGAAGCTGCTTCCTGGAAAGCAGACTGGCAGGAGCGGATCCGGCAGATCAGTGAGGAGGGAGCGATCCGTGGGAAACAGTCTCATGAGGAAGGACGTCGTTTTTTTGTATCCCAGTGGAGGGAGCTGCTCTTTGCTCTGTCTGCCCAGCTGGAACGTCAGAACGAAGTGGGAGAGGAACGTCTGAAAGAGTCAGAAAAGCGGAAAAGAGAGAAAATCCGTCTGGAGGATGCCGTGATCCGGCTGCGGACGCTTTTAGAAGGAACCATACAAGAAAGACAGCTTTTGGAGCGCAGCTTATCCCAGTCCAGGGCTAGGTTGGAGGAACTGGAGTCCAGGGCACAGGAAATGAAGTCCTCCCTTCCCTGGGAGGCCGAGGAAAAGGCCAGAAGGGAGCTGAAAGATAAGCAGGTTTTGCTGTCGGAAAGCCGTCAGGCGTTTTTGGAGGCAGAGTCGGCTTATCAGAGTATCAGCCGTCAGACGGCCCAGGACGAAGCCAGGTTGGAAGCTTTTGAGAGCCAGAGAAAGGGATCCCAAAAAACAGCGCAGGAGATCCGGGAAGAAATGCTGCGTTTGAGAGAGGAGCAGGAAGCACAGAGGGAAATGCTGGTGGTTCTTGAAAAGGAAAAGAGCAGGATCTATCATCGGCTGGAGACCAACCGGAGAGCCAGAGAGGCGATGGAGGATCAGAAGGAGACCATGGAACAGCTCCAGAAGGAATGGAACTGGGTCAAATCCCTTTCCGATACCGTTTCTGGTGAGATAGGAGGGAAGGAGAAGATTACCCTGGAAACCTATGCCCAGATGGCTTATTTTGAGCGGATCATCGCCAGAGCGAATACTAGGTTTATGGTTATGAGCGGCGGACAATATGAGCTGAAGCGATGTATGGAGGAGGATAATAGGGGGAAAAACGGTTTGGGTCTCAGCGTAGTGGATCACTATAATGGAACAGAGCGGAGCGTCAGGACCTTATCAGGAGGAGAATCCTTCCAGGCATCCCTGTCTCTGGCCCTGGGCCTTTCTGATGAGATCCAGTCCTCTGTGGGAGGCATCCGTCTGGACACGCTGTTTGTGGACGAGGGATTTGGCTCCCTGGATGAAGACACCCTGAACCTGGCAATCCAGTCGTTAGCAGGACTTGCCGAGGGGCGGAGGCTGGTAGGCGTCATATCCCATGTCCAGGAATTGAAAAACAGGATTGAAAAGAAAGTGATAGCGGTTCGGGAACCTTTTGGAGGGAGCCGGGCCTATATTGAGGTGTAAACTCAAGAAGGCAAAACTATTGAGTTTTCCCCGAATCAGTGCTAGGATAATCCATATCGAGTTGAGAGCAGCCGGTGTCTGTCTGTTTTTTCATAGGAACAGGCAGGATAATAGGGAAGCAGGTGAGAGACCTGCGCGAACTCGTCACTGTGAGTCAAGAGTCCATGACAGGGAGTGGGACAGCCACTGATCTTTGAGGGTCGGGAAGGCGGTCATGGGCGTTGAGGGACAAGCCAGGAGACCTGCCGGCTGTTGGTACGGGAATGAAATTCCAGGCCACGAGTAATTGGTTGTACCGTATGGCAGGCTGACAACAGCGGAATATTCCTTTACCTTGCCTAACCGATGAAATCTGTGCTTTGTTTCGCACACCGAAAAGACAAGGAGGAACACACATGAAACTAAGAAAGGCGGCAATCGTATTGGCAGCAGCGCTTACAGCTGCATCCACAGCAGGATGCGCTTTGGGACAGGTGGAAAAGGCCAGGGAGACGTCGGCAAAAGCTGATTCTTCCGACAAGGAGGCAATGGCTTCTTCCGGGGATATAGAAGATGGGGAGGAATCACAAGAGCCCGCTTCCCATGAAGCCCAGGCTCCTGCCCAAGCCCAGGAAACAGGAGCAGAGGCTTCTGAGGAAGAGAATGAGGAGGATTACACCACAGGCGATGCTTCTCTGGATAATCCCAGGAATCAGGATGAGATTGGCGAAAGGGAACTGCTGGTGGTCAGCTTCGGAACCAGCTATAACGACAGCAGGCGTCTGACCATCGGGGCTATTGAGGAGGCTATGGAGCAGTCTTTTCCCGATTACTCTGTGCGCAGAGGCTTTACCAGCCAGATCATTATTGACCGCGTGAAAAATAGGGATCACATTGCTATGGACAATGTAAAGGAAGCTCTTGAACGGGCCAGGGATAACGGGGTAAAAGAGCTGGTGATCCAGCCCACCCATCTGATGGACGGTTTGGAGTATGGGGATCTGGTGGAGGAAGCAGCACAGTATTCCGATGCTTTTGAGAAGGTAGCGGTGGGAAAGCCCCTTCTCACCTCAGAAGAGGATTTTAAGGCAGTAGCCCAAGCTATTGCAGAGGACACAGCCCAGTATGATGACGGAGATACTGCGATCTGCTTTATGGGGCATGGAACAGAGGCGCAGGCCAACCAGGTTTATGCTAAAATGCAGGAAACACTGTCCGCGGCCGGGTACGATCACTATTATGTGGGGACTGTGGAGGCTTCTCCCAGCCTTGAGGACGTGATGGAGGCAGTAAAGAAAGGCGGCTATAAGCGGGTTGTATTAAAGCCTCTTATGATCGTGGCCGGAGACCATGCGAATAACGATATGGCTGGCGATGATGAGGATTCCTGGAAAAATATCTTTGAAAAGGAAGGATATGAGGTGATCTGCCTGCTGAAGGGCCTGGGAGAGCTGGATGCAGTGCAGCAGCTTTTTGCAGACCACGCAAGGGCAGCGATAGACAGCCTGTCACAATAGGGTAAATAGATGAAAATGAAAAGAAAAAATAAGAAATGGTTTCTGGCTGTTTTAATAGCAGCACTTACAGGAGTGGCAGCCGTGGGATGCACAGGAAAGAACGATGGGGAGGGAAATCCAGACCTACGGCAGGAAACAGAAATCCAGGGATCGGCTATGGAGGGAAATGAAGCCTGGAAGGATCTGCGGGACGGAACCTATGAGATCCGTGTGGATTCCAGTTCCAGCATGTTTCGGATCACCCACTGTGAATTGACGGTAAAGGACGGCTCCATGGAGGCAGTGATGACGATGGGAGGAACCGGTTATCGCTATCTTTATATGGGAACAGGAGAGGAAGCGAAAAAGGCTTCGGAGGGCTCCTATATTCCTTATGAGGAGACAGCGGAGGGAGCCCATACCTTCCGAATCCCTGTGAGGGCATTGGACGAGGAAATCCCCTGCAGCGCCTTCAGCAAAAAGAAGGAAACATGGTATGACAGAATCCTTGTGTTTTGCTCTGATTCCCTTCCCATGGCGGCGTGGAGGGAGGGAGCCCTTTCCACGCCAAAACAGCTGGGACTCCAAGATGGAACTTACGAGGCAGAGGTAACGCTGTCCGGAGGCTCCGGCAAGGCGATTCTCATGACGCCCTGCCAGATCCAGGTGAAACAAGGGGAAGCAACGGCTCTTTTGGTGTGGGACAGTCCAAATTATGATTATATGAAGGTAGGGGAGGAGCGGTTTGAGCCGTTAAAAGAGGGGGAGGAACCGGGAGTGGATACGGAAGGGAAATCTGTATTCCGTATTCCCGTCCCCTTTTTTGGCCGGGAGATGAAGGTGATCGCGGATACCATCGCTATGAGCGAACCCCATGAGATCGAATATACCCTGTTGTTTCAAGAACCCTCTATCCCAATGGCGTCTTTTGCGGAGCTTCTTTATGCAGATCAGTTCTCCATCGGGCGATGGGAGGAGGAATACCCCCTCATTACGATCAAGGAGGGGGGACAGTTTTTGGTGGTTCCAGAGGGAAAAGAAAAGCCGGAGGGGATTTCTGATGAGATAACGGTGCTTTTTCAGCCGCTGGATGAGATCTATCTGGCTGCTACATCTGCCATGGATCTGTTTCGGGCATTGGATTCCGTGGATTCCATAACCCTGTCGGGGACGGAAAGCTCCGGCTGGCACATCAAAGAGGCGAAAGAAGCCATGGAAGATGGGAAGATGATCTATGCTGGCAAATACAACAGCCCGGATTATGAGAGGATCCTGTCAGAGGGATGCGATCTTGCAGTGGAATCAACCATGATCTATCATGCACCGAAGGTGAAGGAGCAGCTGGAACGTTTGGGTATCCCCGTACTGGTAGAACGCTCCAGCTATGAGAGCCATCCTCTCGGGAGAATGGAGTGGATCAAGCTTTATGGTGTCCTTATGGGAAAAGAGGAGCAGGCCAACGCCGTTTTTGAGGAGCAGCTAAGGCAATTGGAGCCCATTTTAGACAAGGCTTCTGCAGGCCGTACAGCGGCTTTTTTCTATATCCATTCCAATGGAATGGTAAATGTGAGAAAACCGGGGGATTACGTATCCAAAATGATCGAGCTGGCCGGAGGAGAGTATGTGCCCAATACAGGGAGCGGAGAGGAAAATGCCCTGTCCACCATGAATATGCAGATGGAGGCCTTTTACGCCGGAGCCAAGGATGCGGATCATCTGATCTATAACAGCGCCGTTGACGGAGGAGTGGAGGATTTGGAGGAGCTTCTTGAAAAAAGCAGCTTTTTAAAGGATTTTAAGGCAGTAAAGGAAGGAAATGTATGGTGCACGGAAAAAAGCATGTTTCAGGAAACCATGGGCATTGGGAACATGATGATGGATCTTTACCGGATCTTCACGGAAGAAGACCCCAAAGGCCTGACCTGCCTGTACAGGCTGAAATAGAAGCAGGCTCCGTCAGGGCAGTCCTGATATTTTCTTTTCTGCTTTTGGGCTGTATCCTTCTTTTGCTGTTGAATGCCATGTTGGGAAGCGTCAGACTGTCTGCCGCAGAGATTGCAGCTGCCTTCTGCGGAATGGAAACAGACTCTCCCGCAGGACGGATTTTGTGGGATATTCGCCTTCCGAGGCTTTTGGCCGCCGCCATGCTGGGAGGCGCCCTGTCTGTGTCTGGCTTTCTCCTCCAGACTTTTTTTGGAAATCCCATTGCCAGCCCTTTTGTGCTGGGTATATCTTCCGGCGCTAAGCTGGCAGTGTCCCTGGTGATGCTCCTTTTTCTCAGCCGTGGGATCGGGGTGGGATCCTGGGGAATGATCGTGGCTGCCTTTTTAGGGGCCATGATCTCCATGGGTGTTGTCCTTCTTATTTCCAATCAGGTAAGGCAGATGACGTCTTTGGTGGTCTGTGGAGTTATGATTGGATATATCTGTTCTGCAGTGACAGACTTTGCAGTGACTTTTGCTGATGATGCCGACATTGTAAATATGAGAAGCTGGTCCATAGGCAGCTTTTCCGGAGTTTCCTGGGAAAATATCCGGGTGATGACCCCCGTGATCCTCTTATCAATGGCCTCTGCCTTTTTTATGGCAAAGCCTATGAGGGCCTATCAATTGGGCGAGGGATATGCAAGAAGCCTTGGAGTCAGCCTTTTGCGGTTCCGGGCTGCCCTGATCTTATGTTCCAGTATTTTGTCAGCTGTCGTGGCCGCCTTTGCAGGACCTGTGTCCTTTGTGGGGATCGCGGTCCCCCATTTGGTAAAAAGCATGTTCCGCAGCTCCAGTCCCCTTCTCATGATCCCAGGGTGCTTTTTGGGCGGGGCTGTTTTCTGCCTGTTCTGTGATCTCATTGCGAGAACAGCCTTTTCGCCTGCTGAGCTGGGGATCAGCTCCGTCACAGCTGTGTTCGGCGCTCCGGTGGCGATCTTTATCATGGTGAGGAGAAAAGAAGGAAAAAGCAGATGATGGAAAAAAGCAAAGCAGGAAAAGACAGCAGCAGCGGCAGATCAGGCAGCGACTGCCAAGTCATCAGTGACAGGAAGTCAGAAAGGCCTTTGGCGTCAGAGGAACGGATCAGAACAGAAAATATGGCAGTAGGATACGGGGAAAAAACATTGATCCGCCAGATCCAGCTTCATGTGAACAGCGGACAGATCGTTACACTGATCGGGCCAAACGGGGCCGGAAAATCCACCATTTTAAAGAGCATCATAGGGCAGCTTCCGTTAAAGGAAGGGGCAGTGTACCTGGATGGAAGTCCGGTGAGCCATATGAAGGAAACGGAAATAGCCAAGTGCATGTCCGTAATGATGACAGAGGGAGCTAAACCGGAGCTTATGACCTGCCGCCAGGTAGCGAGCCTGGGACGGTATCCTTATACGGGCCGTCTGGGGATCCTGTCGCCTCAGGATCACAGAAAAGTGGAGGAAGCGTTAGAACTGGTAGGAGCGCTGGAGCTGGGAGAACAGTATTTCTCACAGGTCAGCGACGGCCAGAAGCAGAGGATCCTGTTAGCCAGAGCGATCTGTCAGGAGCCGGACGTCATTGTCCTGGACGAGCCCACTTCCTTTTTGGATATACGCCATAAGCTGGAGCTGCTTTCCCTCTTAAAAGAGCTGGCCCGCAACCAGAAGCTGGCGGTGCTCATGTCTCTCCATGAATTGGATCTGGCCCAAAAGCTGTCAGACTGCATTGTATGCGTAAAGGGAGACCGCATTGACCGCTGGGGGCCGCCGGAGAGGGTGATCACGTCCGAATATATCAGGGATCTCTATGGGATCAGCAGGGGAAACTATGATCCAAGATTTGGAAGCCTTGAAATGGAAGGGACATATGGGCATCCCCGTGTTTTTGTAATCGGCGGAAATGGGACAGGTATCCCTGTTTACCGGAGGCTGCATCGCCAGGGAATCCCGTTTGCAGCCGGGATCCTTCACGAAAATGATATAGATTATCCCGTTGCCTCTGCCCTTGCAGGAGAGGTGGCAGCGGAGCGGCCCTTTGAGCCCATCACAGAGGAGACTTACGAAAAGGCGGTTCAGGTAATGGATGCCTGTGAGCAGGTGATCTGTTGTTTGGAAGAATTTGGAACAATGAATCAGAAGAATCGGGAGCTGGCTCTGAGGGCAGAGAAAAAAGGGATCCTGTTGAGGGAGGAAGCAGATTGATCAAACCGCAGGAAAGACAGGGAAGTAAAAAAACAGGAAGAAGCAAAAAAGCAGAGAAATAGAAAAACAGGAAGAAGCAAAAAGCAGAGAAATAGAAAGTGAAAGATAGAGAGAAATAAAAACGAGAAATAAAAGCAAAGAAATAAAAAACGCAGAAAAATGAGGATAGAATATGGGAAAATTGTACGGCATCGGCGTAGGGCCGGGAGATCCGGAGCTGTTAACCTTAAAAGCACACCGGATCCTAAAAGAGGCGGATGTGGTGTTCTGCCCTGAAAAAGAGGCGGGGGCAGGAAGCTTTGCCTACGATATTGTAAAAAAATTTGTGGAGGAGGGAAAGGCCCAGGTGGTAAACCTGGTCTATCCCATGCATTACCACGGGCAGGAGCTTTGCCGTATGTGGAGGGAGAATGCAGAAACCATCGCCGCGTATCTTGAGGGCGGACGCATGGGAGCGTTTATTACGCTGGGAGATCCGGCGGTTTACAGTACCTTTATGTATACCTTGCCCTACATGGAGGAGCAGGGGATCGAGGTGGAAGTGGTTCCGGGGATCCCTTCTTTCTGTGCCGTGGCGGACGCTTTGAAGCTGCCTCTTATGGCATGGAATGAGGATCTGGTGGTGGCTCCAGTGCGTAAAAACAGCAGCGGCGACCTGGGAAGGATCCTGAGAGAGCACGACAATGTGATCCTTATGAAGCCGTCCGCTGATAAGGAAGCACTCTTGCAGGCATTGAGGGAAAACCATCTGGAAGATCATTTTGTGCTGATCAGCAAAGCAGGAACAGGGCAGGAGCGGGTGATCACGGATTTAAAAGAGCTGGAGGAGTATGAGCTTCCCTATCTTTCTACGGTTCTTGTGAAAAAGAAGGGAAGGACCTCTTATGCTTCAGTGTGAGGGACTGTGCAAACGGTTTGGGGATGTGGAGGCAGTAAAAGGCGTATCCATGAAAGTGGATCCGGGAACCTGCATAGGGCTTTTAGGGCCAAATGGAGCTGGAAAGACGACCATGATGGCCATGATGACAGGGCTTCTTCGGCCGGACAGCGGCCAGGTGCTCTTTGACGGCCAGGTGATGGACCGGGGCGCAGTAAAAGTAAAGAGGGAGATTGGCATAGCCAGCCAGCATATCAATCTGGATAAGGAGCTGACCGTGGAGGAAAATATGGAATTTGCAGGCCGCCTTTATCAGATGGACAAGAGGGAAATCATCAGCCGCTCACAGCTTTTCCTGGAATTTTTAGGGCTGTCTGAGGCAGGAAAGAGGATGGCCCAGAACCTTTCCGGGGGAATGAAGCGCAAACTGATGATCGGAAAAGCATTGATCCACGATCCGCGCTATCTGTTTTTGGACGAACCTACGGTTGGGATTGATCCAAATGCCAGGCGGGATATATGGGAATTTCTCGAATATCAGAAAAGATCAGGAAAGACCATTCTGCTCACGACCCATTATATTGAGGAAGCCTCTAGGCTTTGCGACCGCGTTTTTCTTATGGATCAGGGTGCTGTTTTTAAGGAGGGGACACCCCAGGAGCTTACCAGGGAGATCGGGGATTACAAGGTGGAGTACGAAACCGTTTATGGGAAAGAAAGCCGATTTTTTAAAACCCTTTCCCAGGCAAAGGAGTGGGCCAAAGAGGTTCAGGGAACGTGCAGTATCCTTCCCTCTACCCTTGAGGATGTATTTTTCCAGTACACCAATAAGGGGGTGGCTCCATGGAGATAAAAGCTATTTTGTGGAGGGAATGGCTGTTTTTTAAACGGAGGTTCTGGAGGATCACCGGTTCACAGATCGTTTCTCCCCTGCTTTATTTTCTGACCTTTGGCATGGGATTGGGAAATGGGATGGAGGTGGAGGGACAGCCCTATCTCTATTACCTGCTGCCTGGACTTTTGGCTATGACCACCATGCGGAACAGCTATACCTCTGTGTCGACGCGGATCAGCGTGATGCGTCTTCATGAGAAGAGCTTTGAATGTTATCTTTATTCCCCCACCAGAATGGAGCTGCTGGCAGCCGGCCACATTCTGGCAGGTGCGCTCCGCGGTATGTATGCAGGGCTGTTTATCTTCCTTTTGAGCCTTGCAGCCGGGGCTGGGCTGTGCCTGAGCCCCTCTCTGATACTGGTTTTATTTTTAAACTGCCTCATCTTTTCTGCTCTGGGATTTTTGGCCGCAATGAAGATGGAGAGCCATTATGACATGAACCTGTTTACCAATGTGGTGATCACCCCCATGTCCTTCCTTTGCGGGACTTTTTTCTCCCTGGAAACTATGCCTGCTGCCCTTCGGTTCCTGGTGGGACTGTTGCCTCTTACCCATACCACCGGGCTGATCCGAGAGCTTTTTGGCGGCGGACAGATGGATATGATTTCTCTGGCCCTATCTTTTGTCTTTGCAGCCGGGCTGGGAGGCGCATGCGTGTGGGCATGTTACAGGGAGTAAGAGGATAAAAAGACGGAAACTCAAGTAAAAATAGGATAGAATCATGGAACAGATCCATGGATAAGGAGTGAGAAAATGGAAAAAGAGCATAAACGCCGGGTGCGCTACAAGGGAACCCATCCCAGGCGGTTTGAGGAGAAATACAAGGAGCTTCAGCCGGAGAAGTATCCGGAGACAGTGGCAAAGGTGATCAGCAAAGGCATGACCCCTGCGGGAATGCACATTTCGATCATGGTAAAGGAAATTTTGGATTTCCTTCAGATCCAGCCAGGGCAGACAGGACTGGACGCTACCTTAGGATATGGCGGCCATACAGGGAAAATGTTAGAGAGGCTGGAGGGAAAAGGGCATATTTACGCTTTAGATGTGGATTCTATTGAAATGGAAAAGACAAAAAAGCGTCTGGAGGAAATGGGATACGGCCCTGATATACTGACCATCAAAAAGCTGAATTTTGCCAATATCGACCAGGTGATCCGGGAGTCCGGGCCATTGGACTTTGTCCTGGCAGATCTGGGAGTTTCCTCCATGCAGATTGATAATCCGGAGCGGGGATTTTCCTTCAAAAAGGAAGGGCCTTTGGATCTGCGCCTGGATCCCTTAAAGGGCGAGCCTGCAAGTGAGCGGTTAAAACGGCTGGATCAGGAGGAGTTTGAGGGAATGCTGGTGGAAAATTCAGACGAGCCCTACGCAAAGGAGATTGCCAGAACAGTGATCCGGGAGCTTCGCCATGGGAACAGGGTGGATACCACCACCAGCCTCTGCGCCTGCATTGAAAAGGCTTTATCCTTCCTGCCGGAAAAGGATCGGAAGGAGGCGGTGAAGAAATCCTGCCAGAGAACCTTCCAGGCGCTGCGCATCGATGTAAACAGCGAGTTTGAGGTGCTCTATGAGTTCCTTGATAAGCTTCCCGATGCCCTAAAACCAGGGGGACGGGCGGCAATCCTAACCTTTCATTCCGGAGAGGACCGCATTGTGAAGAAGTCTTTTAAAGAAATGCAGCGGGCAGGACAGTACAGCCAGGTGAGCACAGAGGTGATACGTCCCTCGGCAGAGGAATGCAGAATGAACAGCCGCGCCCATTCCACAAAAATGCGGTGGGCTGTGAAGGCGTAGGCCGCGTCAGCAAGAAGTTCTGCCCATAAGGCCAGTAGCTTGGAAAGACAGAAAACGATTTTATCAGGAGGGGATCAGATGAAAGCATTGTTGATCGGAGGCACAGGAACCATCAGCACATCCGTTGCGGCCTTAGCCAGGGAACGGGGATGGGAAGTAACACTGTTAAACAGGGGAACCAGGCCCGCACCCCAGGGGATGGCTTCTATTACAGCGGATATCCGTGATGAGCAGGCAGCTGCCCAGGCATTAAAGGGGAAATATTTTGACGTGACGGCTCAGTTTATTGGCTATGGAGCAGAGGATGCAGCACGGGATATTCGCCTCTTCCAGGAAAAGACCAGCCAGTATATTTTTATCAGCAGTGCATCCGCCTATCAAAAACCTCCTGCCGGTTATCCCATAACGGAGAGCACTCCCCTTAAAAATCCCTACTGGGCCTATTCACAGAGAAAGATCCAGGCAGAGGAGGTGCTGATGGAGGCATACCGGGAGAAAGGATTTCCTGTAACGATCGTACGTCCCAGCCATACATATGACCAGAGGAAGGTTCCGGTAGCGATTCATGGAGATAAGGGAAACTGGCAGGTGCTCCAAAGGATCCTTGAGGGAAAGCCTGTGATCCTTCCGGGAGACGGAACGTCTCTGTGGACCCTGACCCACGCCAGAGACTTTGCAAAAGGATATGTAGGGCTGATGGGAAATCCACATGCTTTGGGGAACGCTTATCATATAACCAGCGATGAAACCATGACTTGGAATCAGATTTACGGGACTTTGGCATCAGCATTGGGAAAGAATCTGAATCCTCTTCATGTTCCATCGAGGCTTTTGGGAATATGGGGAAGGCAGTATGACATGGAAGGACAGCTTCTGGGAGACAAGGCAAACACAGTGATCTTTGATAACACAAAGATCAAGAGAGAGGTTCCTGATTTTGTATGTACTACTTCCATGGCGGAGGGGATCCGTGAGGCAGCAGAGTATATGATGAGCCATAGGGAATGTCAGATCCTGGATGAGGCCTTTGATCAGTGGTGTGACCGGGTCTGTGCAGCTATGGAAGCAGCGGAGGCTGTATTTCGGTAAAAATCATTTAGAAAAAGAAAGGTGAAGCCGTAGCACAGCTGATCGTTGTGGCATAAGTATAAATATTTCAAAATAATCAGAAAATTTTGAAATATAGATCAAAATAAGCAATTAATATCTTGTAAAAACAGATAAAAAATGTAATTATATGGAATAAATTTATATAAACAAAAAAGTTATAAAAAATATCAAAAAAGTATTGACAAAATAAGCCTCATCTACTATAATAAAGACAACAAAAGAAAAGAGAAAAACAAAAAGGATTGTAGACAATCAGTCCAACAGAAATAAAATCCAAGCAAAGGAGGTACGGACCACCAGAAAGAGAAGTTTTGTTTCATTTATAACGAGCTGATTGTTATAAATGAGACCAGGAAAAACCAATCTACAAAATGAAAGCTCCAACAGGAACGTGATTTAAGAAATTGATTTAAAGAAACAAAATCCAATCGGTTGGTAAAAATTCATTCACAGATCTGGATTTTATATGAAAAAGAAGTTCTGATGTAAATGGGTAAGTTTACAAAAGAAAACCATTTTATCAATAAAATAGCAGAACGGATGAATAAAAAATGGCAATTGCAGTATTTAAAGAAATGAATAAACACTCAGAATGTTGAAAGAAGCAGACTCAGACAAATGATTGGATCATATAGAACTATCTAACGTGTATCAGACAATCGGTTTAGTGATATGACGAGAAAGTATTATTAGAACGATAAAGGATACCGGATAGGCAAGGTAAGAAAGAATTGATTTAGGATCAATCAAATGAAAGAGAATGCAGAAATAGGAGCAGATCAGAAAAGGTAGATTGGCGTAACAATTTAATATAGAGGCAATAAGAAACAATCATTGTTTCGGAAAAGTGAGGCTTAGTCCAATGGACGAGATAGTAGGAAGACGGGTATCGTAATCGCGAAGTGGTTAATCAAAGATTCGATACCCGTCTTTATGTGTGTTTCTATTTATGAGTTTTATAAGTACCTTGGCTTTCAGAGAAAATATCCGATGCTGTTTGATGAAATACAACAGAAATAGACAGAAATCGTTACAGCTTTACAGCCCGTCCAGTCCCTCCAGGTTAAAGGGGGGCGTGTATTCTTCCTTTGCACTGCTCCGCTCCTGCATAAATCCATTGGTGAGTCCAAGCTCCAGAGCCGCCTCTACCACCTTATTATACTCATAGGAAGTGATCCGCCGGTTCAGCTCAGGATACCGGCTGTTTTTTGTATAAGGGGTGTATTGGCTCATAAGGCTCACAAGGTATTGATCCTTTGGAAGATGGCCTGCCATCCATTGCAGCAGGGCAATGGAATTCTCCCGGTGTCCGGGCAGAACCATATGGCGGATGATCACGCCCTTTGACAGAAGGGAAACGTCCTCCCTTCTTTGATAGACGGGAGATCCTGTCTGAGAGATCATTTGGCAGATGGCGGCGGAAGCTGCTTCAAAATAATCCTTTGCTTGGGAAAAACGGAGGGAGAGCTGGCTGTCCATATACTTTAGGTCAGGAAGCCAAATATCCACATAGTCTTTTAAAGCGGCTATGGTTTCGACCCGTTCATAGCCGCCGCAGTTGTAAAGTACGGGTATGGTCAGGCGGTGGCGGACCTGATCCAGGGCAGAAACAATATGAGGCAGGTAATGAGTGGGGGTTACCAGGTTGATGTTGAAGGCCCCCTGATCCTGCAGGCGCAGAAATGACTGGGCCAGCTGTCCTGCCGTTATCTCCTTTCCGAAATGGCCGGAGCTTATTTTTGCATTCTGGCAAAAACAGCATCCCAGGGTACATCCGGAAAAAAAGACAGCGCCGCTTCCTCCCTGCTCCTGGTCATAGGGACCGCTGATACAAGGTTCTTCCCAGCGGTGGAGGGCCGCTCTGGCTGCGGTGAGTGTGTCAGTGCAGCCGCAGAAGCCAACGGATTTTGTCCGGTCTGCCCGGCACATCCTGGGACATAGGACGCAGCAGCGGTATGTGTCAAAAGAAAGGATCTGATCCATAAAAATTGCTCCCGTGAAAATTTTAATATTGATCCTGCTGCCCTGGCAGCTGGTGGTTTTCCCGATATTCTCGTGGGGAAAGGCCATATTCCTTTTTAAATGCCCTGAAAAAGCTGGTATAATCCCGGAAGCCGTACTGCAGATGGACCTGGCTGATGGGCTGTCCGGAGAGAATGGCGTTTTTGCTGGCATGAAGCCTTTTTTTCAGGATATACTGATGAAGAGGGATTCCCATGTTATCCTTGAAAATATGGGATATATGGTATTTGCTCACATAGAAAAAAGAGGCCAGGGCATCCAGGCTCAGATTTTCCCCCAAATGGCGGTTGATGTAGTCACAAAGGTTTAAGTACAGTACATTTTCATAAGAAGCCGGTTTTTGGTGCAGGCTGTCGTAGAGCTGCCGATTCACATATACCAGAAAGGAGGCGGCCATAAGCTGGGCGGTAAGCCTGCAGAAGGAGCGGCCGCTGGCCCGTTCCTCGATCAGGTCTGTAAGCTTGCCCTGGATCTCCTGAGTGGTAGCTGTATCTGCGTGGAAGCGGTAGAACTGGCAGCGCTTGGCGTAATCAAAACAATAGGTCAGATCCCCGTCAATTTGGGACAGGCGGCGGTAGCAGTCAGCGCTGAGCCAGAATACAAACCGGCGGTAAGGGTGTTCGTTGGAAAAAAAGTGAGGACAGTGGGGGGTGTCAGGCGGGATTAGGAGACAGTCCCCATATTCCATGGGGTAGGATTGATCGCCGATCCGATACTCCACATCGCCCTCCAGGAAAAAATAAAATTCATAGTAGTCATGGGAATGGGATCGGACAGACTGGAGAGCCGTGTCGCTGTAGTAGAAAACCTCAAAATCCTCCGAGCACATATATTGTCTGGAATCAAAACCGGTGGGCAGTTGTTTTTTCAATGGAGCATCCTCCTTTCCTGAGGGCTATGGGGCAAAGCCGCAGCATCTGGAACCATAGAAAATACAGGCGGGGAGAATGCGGCTGTTTTTATTATCATATTATCATGAAACCACAACATTTGCAATATGGACGGCAACTATGACTATGGACGGGAAAGGGGTTTTTGTTATAATAAAATCAGAAACTTGGACGTAAAAAGCAGGGCGCATAGGGCCTTTGGAGGCGGTTTTGGAGCAGAGGCTTTTATGCGCACCGAAAGATTCAGGAGGAGTTAAGAGATGAAATTATCATTCAGATGGTATGGGGAAGACGACAAGGTGACACTGGAGCATATCCGCCAGATCCCTGGCATGCAGTCCATCGTTACCGCTGTGTATGATGTGCCTGTAGGCGAGATTTGGAGCAGGGAGAGTATTGCGTCCCTGAAAAAGCAGGTAGAGGATGCCGGGCTTGGATTCGATGTGATCGAGAGTATTCCGGTTCATGAGGATATTAAGCTGGGCAAGCCTTCCAGAGACAAATATATTGAGAATTACTGCGAAAATATCCGCCGTGTGGCTGAGGCAGGGGTAAAATGCATCTGTTATAACTTCATGCCTGTATTTGACTGGACAAGAACACAGCTGGATCATGAGCTGGGCGACGGCTCTACCTCCCTTGTATATTATCAGGAGCAGGTGGATGCGGTGAATCCTTTAAACAGTGACAGCGATCTGACTCTGCCAGGCTGGGATTCCAGCTATACCAGAGACGGGCTGAAGGCTGTGGTTGAGGAATACCACAACCTGACTGAAGAGGATCTCTGGAATAATTTACAGTATTTCCTGGAGCGTATTATCCCTGTGGCAGCTGAGTGTGATGTAAATATGGCGATCCATGAGGACGATCCCTGTTGGAGCATCTTTGGACTTCCAAGAATCATTACCTGCGAGGAGAACCTGGACCGCTTCTTAAAGCTGGTGGACGATAAGCACAACGGCATCACACTGTGTACGGGATCTCTGGGATGCTCCGGTAAGAATGATGTGGTGAAGATGGCTGCAAAGTATGCGGCAATGGGCAGGATCCACTTCGCACATCTGAGAAATGTGGCTGTTCTGGACAACGGATTTGAGGAGAGAGCCCATCTTTCCAGCTGCGGCTCCTTAGATATGTTCGGTATCGTAAAGGCGCTGGTGGACAACGGATTTGACGGCTATGTGAGACCGGATCACGGGCGTATGATCTGGGGTGAGACAGGAAGAGCCGGATATGGTTTGTATGACCGTGCACTGGGAGCTACCTACATCAATGGCCTGTTTGAGGCTGTGGAAAAGATGAGCCGGTAAGCAGCAGAAGAGTAAAATAGAAGATAGAAGGCGTTGATTCATATTTATGTTTCAGCGCCTTTTTATTATGGCAAAATCTTTGTTTCTCTTTTTTGTGTTGATACACATATAAATCACTTCTTTCAAATCAAATAGGGAAGATGAGGCATCACTTGAAGAAATTTTGAAAAAGAGGGAGGAAAACAATTCATGCGTTTGCCTGAGCTTAGGGTAAGAAAACTTGAGTTTCCGCATTTTGCAGTTCTCCTTCCGATTCAGACATCCAGGCTCCGGTTTCCGGCTATAAGAGCGCACTAAGAGCCTCCAAAGTCACCTGTCTATCTGAATCGGAAGCTTGCTCAGAAAATGCGGAAACTCAAGTAAGAAAAAGATTTCCGAATAAAACAATATATGGTATAATATCGCCAGAGGCGTATATTATACCGCGCCCATTTGCTCCGAGCGGCTAGCGAGGAAATCTCCATTTCAAATGGTGTGCATCCCCCGGAGGGGCCATAGCAAAGCTATGGTATAATAAAAAACAATGCTATGTGAACAAAAAGGGTGCTGCGATGAATCAATATATTGGACAGCAATTTGCTGCTTTAAGATACGAAAAAAATATTTTGGTTGTTGAAGAAACTACATCTGCCGGTGAATGCAGCTCCTTCAACGCGGCTTCTTCATGTCCTGCGTCAGCCTGTCTTTATGACAATGCGGCGTGGGGCTTTTTTATTGTCTAAAAAGAGGTGATCAAGCATAAGTTTGCCAAAACGCGGCGGCTGGTGGGCTGGCAGGAGATCCGTTATACATTTCGCTTCACCGGCCTGCTGGCCCGCTGGTTCGAGAATGTGATCCAGGATAATATCCTCTTTGGTATGGATGAGATCACCGTGGACGATTTTTTGAACAGTACAAAGACCTGTTGGGCGGTATCATCTCTTACGGCTTTCCTGCCTGTTGCAGTATCGAGAAGCTGCGGAAGCGCATAGAACAGGAGCACATCCGGGGATTTATCATCGAATCTTCCCTTGGTCTGTGCGGATTTATACTGACTCAGAAGGTGGAATTGCAATGTCCATAATGGAAAAAGCGGCTGCTGTTAATACCTGTTTAGGTGTTTTGAGAGGACGGGACTGCATCTATCTGGATCAGGTAAAACAGGATAGTCTGAACAATCTGACCTTTACGGGGGACATCAATGGCAATCTGATCTCTCAACACAGGGACGAAAAAGACTGGTTTCCCTACACACTCACCTTCCGGCGGGTGATGACCTATTTTGCCTGTGAACGGGACACCTATGAAAATTTGGTTGGGACGGAGCATCTGGATGGCAGTTCTTTCGATTTAATCGAGGATAGCTCCTGGCTAAAGTCTTTGCCAGTGTAGGAGGACTTTAATAAAGATATCTATCGGCACTATCGGCTGTTTACATACGATGCTGTTTACAACATCATTGCGGTTTCCTATGAGTTTGTGGCAGAGTTGTAAATGCTTGAAATATGGTAATGGAGGTAACCACCATGATCAAAGAACGCATCCCCATCTCCGGTGATCTGGGCAGCAAGGTCAAACAGCTGATGGAGTACGCCGGATGGTACGAAGGCCGCAGTGTGGATATTTCCACCCCAGAGCAGTATTACGCCGATCATGGTGTCCCGATGATGAAGACCACCCAGCGGTTTTACCGCAAGTATTTCGGCCTGTGCTGTGAGTGGTACTTGGCGCAGAAAAAGCTGAAATGGGCGGCTGACTTTGAGTTTGCTCTGTTCCCTTACCTGGTCAACGGAATCAAAAACCATTTGGAGGACGCCTATTTTAGGGATATGTCCGGCTGTGAGCTGGCGGAGATCGAGCAGGCAGCTGGTCAGAAGTGCCAGCCCATCGGCCACATCGGCTATTACTACCCGGCAGAGGTTTGGATCTCGGAGTACGGGAAACTGTATGCGAAATATGAGTATCAGGACGAGATCGAGTGCTTCCCCGATGCGTTTGCCCTAATCGAACGGGAACTGCGGCAGTGCAAATTTGATTCCGCTGCCATGAAAACTGTGGAGGCACTGGACGGAAAACTGTAAGAAATCAATCGCAATCATAACTGGAGGAAATAGCTATGGACTATTTGAAGATACTGCGTGAAAACCCTGATTTGGCAGAGGAATTTGATTCGCTTTTTGACTTCTTCCTGCTGGATGAGTTGTCCCCGCGGGATGACGCGGAAGGCCGAT
>ENA-UONU01001177-UONU01001177.1-human-gut-metagenome-genome-assembly--contig:-CS51-NODE-1177-length-21192-cov-4.805838_pt1 | contig 21192 bp, 18 predicted proteins | sample MGYA00242462_ERZ724009 | MGnify/ENA metagenome assembly ERZ724009 | reverse complement strand
AGCGGCTCATAAGCTCCCCGTGGGTGTGAGCATCAAAGTAGGTGAGGGGGAGCCTTTGGGTATGACGGAACAGATCCGAGCGGATCTCGCTCACCACCTTTTGGGACATGCGCACCATCATTTGATTATAGGCAAAACAGGAGAGGACTCCTGCCAGATATAAAAGTCCCATAAGGAACAGCATTTTTATTAATCCCGGAATATCGCCGGGAAGGATATATTGGTTGATAACCGGCTTTAGCAGATAGGTTCCAAGGATGCTTGCCATGGCGCTTGAGGTCACGAGCAGGGCAATGAGAAAGAGATACCATTTGTGGCGTCCCAGATAGCCAAACATTTGTCTGATAGTCTGCCTGGTGTCTTTTGGACGGTTGTAGGATGAAATTCTTGCCATTACAGATTCGCCCCTTCCTGCTGAGAGTGGTAGATGTCCTGGTATACCGGGCAGGTATCCAGAAGCGTCCTGTGGTTTCCGGCTGCAAGGATCTTCCCGTCCTGAAGGATCAGGATCTGATCCGCCTCCATGACGGAGGTGATCCGCTGGGCAATGATGATCTTCGTGGTATTGGGAAGATGGCGGGCCAGCCCTTCGCGGATCCTGGCTTCTGTGGCTGTATCCACAGCGCTGGTGGAATCGTCCAGGATCAGTACCTTAGGATGCTTTAAGATCGCTCTGGCAATACACAGCCTCTGTTTTTGACCGCCGGACACATTGACGCCTCCCTGTCCTAACTCTGTGTCATACCCGCGTTCCAACCGGTCGATAAATTCGTCCACACAGGCAATGGCGCATGCTTCCTGGATCTCCTGGTCTGTGGCGTCCTCTTTGCCCCAACGCAGGTTATCTTTGACTGTTCCTGAGAAAAGGGTATTTTTTTGAAGCACCATAGCGATGGAATCACGAAGATTTTTTAACGGATAATTCTTTACCGGCCGGCCGTCAATGGATACCGTGCCTTCTGTAGCCTCGTAGAGCCGTGGGATCAGCTGGACCAGGGTACTTTTTGCAGATCCCGTCTGTCCGATGATTCCAACCGTTTGTCCTGGAAGGATATGGAAAGAAATATCGGATAAAACGTATTCCTCTGCCTCCAGGCTGTACTTAAAGGAAACGTGGTTGAAACGGACATCGCCCTTCTCTACCGTAAACGTGCTGCCGGGCTGATCCTTAATATCAATCTCCTCGTTCATGACCTGGGAAATGCGCCGCCAGGATGCCAGGGCGCGGGTCGCCATAAGGAAGACGCCGGACAGCATCATCAGAGAATTGAGTACCTGGAGCACATAGCTCAAAAATCCGGTGAGTTCACCTACCTGCACATTGCCCATAACTGTCATATTCCCACCGAACCACAGGATCGCAAGGATTGTGCCATACATCACAAGCTGCATGGCGGGCATATTGAGAACGGCCAGGCTGAAGGCTTTTTCAGCAGTGAACCGGAGATTATGGTTGACCTCCTCAAATTTCTGCACCTCATAATCTCCCCGCACATAGGATTTGACCACGCGGATGGCAGTGAGATTTTCCTGAATGATCCGGTTTACCAGGTCGATGGCTCCCTGCATGACGCTGTAGAGAGGACGTACCTTCCGGATAATGGAAAAGAGCATGATCCCCAGAATAGGAGCAGCTATGAAGAATACGATGGCCAGCTGTGGATTGATATAAAAAGAGGCGGCTATAGCTGTGAGCATCATAACGGGGGAGCGAAAGCCCGGCCGCATACCTCCTGCCACAGAGTTCTGGATGGTGGTCACATCGCTGGTAAGGCGGGTCACCAGGGAAGCGGTACTGAAATGGTCGGTATTGGAAAAGGAAAATTCCTGGAGCTTTGCAAACTCTGCCTTGCGGATTTCAGCTCCCAGCCCCTGTCCCACACGGGCAGAAAACAGGGCAGAGCCCTGGCCGAGGACCAGGGAGATCAGGGCAAAAAGAATCATCTGTCCACCCTTCATTAAAATATAATGGCGGTCGCCGTTAGCCACTCCAACGTCGACGATGGAAGCCATGACAAGGGGAATGATAAGCTCAAATATGGTTTCTGCCTCAATGCAGAAGATGGCCGCAATGGCATCCCGTTTGTAGGGCTTCAAATAAGAAAGAAAGTCTTTCATGGGGGAAACCTCCTTTGCTGATAGAATATAGCCGTCAGGGATCTTTTAGGAACAGAGTGTCAGGAACAAGCAGTCTGTTTCAGGCGGGCGGTTTGAATTGCATATACAATGATTGTGCTCACAACTATTGTATACGCATGAATTGGCCAAGTCAAGGGGGTATGGAGAAACAATTCAGCCATGCGAAGATTCAGGAAGGAAAATGTACGGCTGAACTGTTACGGTGGTGAGAAAATCAAGGAGAATGGGTCTGGATAAATGCGTCCGTTTATGTTAATATAGGAAACAGTTCAGCCGGGAAATGCCCGGAAGATGTTTTTATGGGAGAAAAAGAAAGAAGATAGGAGCAGATCATATGAAATGGAAAAAGTTTACATTAACTACTACCACAGAGGCGGTGGATCTGATCAGCAGCATGTTTAACGACATTGGCATAGAAGGGATTGAGATCGAGGACAACATTCCTTTGACGGAGAAAGAGACGAAAGGGATGTTTATAGATATTCTGCCGGAGCTTCCGCCGGACGAGGGCGTGGCTAAGGTGAGCTTTTATCTGGACGATGACGCTGATGTGGCCGAGTATCTGAAGAAGGTAGAGGAAGGATTGGATGAGCTGTCTGTCTTTATGGATCTGGGGGCCAGAACGATCTCTGCTTCCGAAACAGAGGACAAGGACTGGATCAATAACTGGAAGCAGTACTTCAAACCCTTTACGGTGGATCATATCCTGATCAAGCCTACCTGGGAGGCCATTCCTGAGGAGCACAAGGACAAGCTTCTGGTTCAGATCGATCCGGGGACTGCCTTTGGAACCGGTATGCATGAGACCACCCAGCTGTGTATCCGTCAGCTGGAAAAATATGTAGATCAGGATACCAGGGTTTTGGACGTGGGAACAGGAAGCGGCATTCTGGGGATCACTGCCCTAAAGCTGGGAGCACAGGAGGTTTGGGGAACAGACCTGGACGAAAATGCCATCAACGCTGTAAGGGAGAATCTGGAGGCCAACGGGATCAGTGAGGAGAAGTTCCATGTGATCCAGGGAAATATCATTGACGATGTCCGCGTGAAGGAATGGGCCGGGTATGATAAATATGAGGTGGCAGTTGCCAATATCCTGGCAGATGTGATTATTCTTCTGGTCGATGAGATCAGCGCCCATTTAAAGCAGGGAGGGATTTTTATTACCTCCGGCATTATTAATATGAAGGAACAGGCCGTGAAAGAGGCCTTTGCCCGCTGCAGCCAGCTGGAGATCGTGGAGACGACCTACCAGGGCGAGTGGGTGAGCATTACAGCTAGGAAAAAGTAATCAGGATTCGCCTGCCGGCTTTTGGCAGGAAGCAGATACGAATAACGGTAAGAGAAGAGATTTGAGGAAAACCATGCATCATTTTTTTATTACTCCCGAACAAGCAGGAGAGGGAGCTGTGACCATTGAAGGGCCGGACGTAAACCATATCAAAAACGTGCTCCGCATGAAAGCAGGGGAGGAGATGCTCGTCAGTGACGGAACGGGAAGAGACTATCTTTGTGTCTTAGAAGGAGTTGGAGAGCAGGAGGTTACAGCTAGGATCATAGAGGAAATAGAGGATCCGAAGGAACTTTCCTCCAGGATCTGGCTGTTTCAGGGGCTTCCCAAGGGGGATAAGATGGAGCTGATCGTTCAAAAGGCGGTGGAGCTGGGGGCGGCGGCCATTGTACCCGTATCCACGAAAAACGCGGTGGTGAAGCTGGATCCCAAGAAGGCGGAAGCTAAGATCCGGCGCTGGCAGGCGATTGCAGAGAGCGCGGCCAAGCAGTCTAAGCGCAGCCTGATCCCCAGGGTGGAAGGGCTTATGTCCCTAAAGGAGGCTTTTCGGTTTGTGAGGGAACAGGGGTTTTCCCAGTGCCTGATTCCTTATGAGCACCAGCCGGGAATGGAGGATACAAGAAAGCTGCTGGCGGCCATAGGGCCGGGGCAGGACATTGCTGTGTTCATCGGCCCGGAAGGCGGATTCGATGAGGAAGAGGTTAAGGCTGCCCTTGAGATGGGGGTGTGTCCTGTGAGCCTGGGCCGCCGGATCCTGCGGACGGAGACTGCGGGCCTGGCCATTTTATCCGTGATGATGATGAAGCTTGAGGGGGCTTTTTAAACAGAGAAAATATCTGAAAAACAGGCATACGAAGGAGTTTATTTGGAAATGGAAGCATATTTTGACAATTCAGCGACAACCCGCGTCTTTGACAGTGTAAGGGATATTGTGATAAAGACGATGACGGAGGATTATGGAAATCCCTCCTCCCGCCATAAAAAGGGAATGGAAGCGGAACAATATATCCGCCAGGCCGCTTCAGAGATCGCAAAGACGATGAAGGTGAAGGAAAAGGAAATCCTGTTTACCTCCGGCGGAACGGAATCAAACAATCTGGCTCTCATTGGAACGGCGCTGGCGAACCAGAGAGCGGGAAAGCATATCATTAGCACCCGGATTGAACACGCCTCTGTCTATAATCCTTTGGCTTTTCTGGAGGAGCAGGGGTTTGAGGTGACCTATCTGTCAGTAGACCATCAGGGACATATTTCCATGGAGGAGCTGGAACGCTCCATCCGCCCGGATACCATACTGGTTTCCATTATGTACGTCAACAATGAGATGGGGGCTATTGAGCCGGTGGAGGAGATCGGAGCCCTGATCCACCAAAAGAATCCGGCGATCCTGTTCCATGTAGATGCCATCCAGGCATACGGAAAAATGATGATCCGTCCTAAACGGCAGAATATCGACCTTATGTCGGTCAGCGGACATAAGATCCACGGTCCGAAGGGCGTGGGTTTCCTCTATGTTGACGAGAGAGTAAAGATCCGTCCTATCCTTTATGGGGGTGGACAGCAGAGGGATATGCGTTCCGGCACAGAGAATGTTCCAGGGATTGCTGGATTAGGGCAGGCGGCAAAGGAGATGTATACCGATCACCAGAAAAAGACCGACCGTTTATGCACTTTGAAGGATCGCATGATCAGTCAGCTGGAGGGGCTTGATGGGGTGACGGTCAACAGCAAAAAAGGAATGGAGAGTGCGCCCCAGATCGTCAGCGCCAGCTTTGAGGGCGTCAGGAGCGAGGTGCTTTTACATGCCCTGGAGGAAAAAGGCGTTTATGTGTCTTCCGGTTCTGCATGTTCCTCCAACCACCCGGCGATCAGCGGCACGTTAAAAGCCATCGGAGTAAAAAAGGAGCTGTTGGATTCGACGCTGCGTTTTAGTTTTGGAATGTTTAACACAGAGGAAGAAGTGGATTATTGTATCCATGTACTGGAGGAGCTGCTTCCGGTGCTTCGCCGCTATCGCAGGGCTTAGAAGGGGCAGCAGTCAGGGCAGCTGATCGATTGAAGAATAATGGATCAGAGAGAATAATAGATCAGAGCGATCAATAGATTGCAGCAGAAAGAGGTAAAAGAAAGAATGCAGTATCAGTCATTTTTGATTAAATATGCGGAGATCGGCACAAAAGGAAAAAACAGGTATATGTTTGAGGATGCGCTGATCAAACAGATCCGCTATGCGTTAAAGGATGTGGAGGGCCAGTTTGATGTGACAAAGGAGTCTGGCCGGACTTATGTAAAGGCAGAAGGGGACTATGACTACGAGGATGCCGTCGAAGCCCTGAAGCGAGTATTTGGTATCGCCGATATTTGTCCGATGGTGCAGATTGAGGACAAGGATTATGAGAATCTGAAGAAACAGGCTGTAGAATACATGGAAAAGGTCTATGGGGATAAACCTATGACCTTTAAGGTCAATGCCAGAAGGGGAGATAAAAACTATCCTGTTACGTCAGAACAGATGAACCGGGATATGGGAGAGGTGATCCTGGAGGCCTTCCCTCAGATGAAGGTGGATGTCCATCACCCGGATGTGGTGCTCCATGTGGAGGTACGCCAGAAGGTCAACCTGTTTTCCCTGATGATCCCTGGGCCAGGCGGAATGCCAGTGGGAACAAACGGAAGAGCGATGCTCCTGCTCTCCGGCGGTATTGACAGCCCGGTAGCCGGTTACATGATCGCAAAGAGAGGCGTTAAGATTGACGCTGTGTATTTCCATGCGCCGCCATATACCAGCGAGCGGGCAAAGCAAAAGGTGGTAGACCTTGCCAATCTGGTAGCCCGTTATTCCGGCCCGATTAACCTTCATGTGGTGAACTTTACGGATATTCAGCTGTATATTTATGATAAATGCCCCCATGAGGAGCTGACGATCATCATGCGCCGTTATATGATGCGCATCGCAGAGGCGATCGCAGAGCGTACCGGAGCCATTGCCCTTATTACGGGAGAGAGTATTGGGCAGGTAGCCTCCCAGACGGTTCAGTCCTTAGCAGCTACCAACGAAGTGTGCACGATGCCTGTATTCCGTCCGGTGATCGGATTTGATAAGCAGGAGATCGTGGATGTGTCCGAACAGATCGGTACATTTGAGACTTCCATCCAGCCCTTTGAGGATTGCTGCACCATTTTTGTGGCAAAGCATCCGGTGACGAAGCCGAATATCAATGTGATTCACAGCTCGGAGCGCCGTCTGGCAGAGAAGATCGATGAGATGGTTCAGACTGCCGTGGAAACAGCAGAGCGGATCTATTGCGAGGGATAAGAAAATAAAAAAGAGCCTGCGTCAGCAGGCTCTCAGTTTTAAAGCAGTTAATAAGCAGGGATGCAAGGCTTCGATTAAGCGATGATATAAGGAGCCAGAGTGGCAAGAATCTCATCAATGCCGTTCTCAGCATGGATATTTAAGTCGATAGGCTTAGACAGATCCAGGCTGAAGATACCCATAATGGACTTTGCATCAATGACATATCTGCCGGAAACCAGATCAAAATCAACATCAAACTTAGATAAATCATTTACAAATGACTTAACCTTGTCAATGGAATTTAACGAAATACGAACAGTTTTCATGAGAAGACCCTCCTTGTGGTGTTTGTCTGTGTAATTGGCAGGAGATTCCTGCTTTGCTTTAATACTACAGACAGGGGGATTAAAAGTCAATAGTGAGATTGCATGAAAAACAGGGAATCAATCTGGTAATTCTTCTGTTGACCGGAAAACGTGAACAATTCCGTTGGGAAAATAGGAAAGCAAACCGTAGGAAACGTGAGAAAATAAAGGAAAGTAAAGACAGGAGGTTTTTCGATGCTAAGAGCAGCCCTGCACAACCTGGGATGCAAAGTAAATGCATATGAGACAGAGGCCATGAAGCAGCAGCTGGAGGAACGGGGATATGAGATTGTCCCGTTCGATCAGAAGGCAGACGTCTACGTGATTAATACATGTTCTGTTACAAACATAGCGGATCGGAAATCCCGCCAGATGATCCACCGCGCGAAAAAACAGAATCCATCAGCCATTGTAGTGGCAGCCGGCTGCTATGTCCAGGTGGCAGCCGATTCCCTGAAGGAGGATGGAAGCCTGGATATTATAATCGGAAACAATAATAAGGGCCGTCTGGCCGATATTTTGGAGGAGTACAGGAGAAATAGCGAAAAAGAGAAGGGGGAGGGGAAAACAGAGAGGGAAAATGGGGGAAGGGCAAATTGCCAGGAGGTACAGATCCTTGATATTGCCCATACAGAAGAATATGAACACCTTCATGTAGGCCGCCTGGGAGACCATACCAGAGCTTTCATCAAGGTACAGGATGGCTGCAATCAGTTTTGCAGCTACTGCATCATACCCTATGCCAGGGGAAGGGTAAGAAGCAGGGGAGCGGAGGACGTGGCGGAGGAGATCACGGAGCTGGTATCAAAGGGATATAAAGAGGTGGTTCTCACAGGGATCCATTTAAGCTCCTATGGGACAGAACATATGGAGGGGAGCCCGGTAAAGGGAGGAGACTGGGACAGCGGGCCTTTGTGGGAGCTGATCTGGCGCATCCATCAGATTCCGGGGCTTGAGAGGATCCGTTTGGGATCCCTGGAGCCAAGGCTCATTACAAGGGAGTTTGCGGCCAAACTGGCTTCTCTTCCTAAGTTCTGTCCTCATTTCCATTTATCCCTTCAAAGCGGATGCGACAGCACACTGAAACGGATGAACCGTCACTACACTACAGAGGATTATCTGAACCGCTGTGCCATTCTGCGTGAGGCCTTTGAGGCTCCCGCGATCACCACGGACGTGATCGCAGGATTTCCGGGAGAGACTCAGGAGGAGTTTGATCTTACGAGGGAATTTTTGGAAAAAGTTCATTTTTACGAAATGCATGTGTTTAAATATTCCCGCAGGGAAGGGACAAAGGCCGCAGCCATGAAGGAGCAGATCCCGGAATCGGTGAAAGGGGAAAGAAGCGATGTGCTTTTGGAGCTGGAGCGCTCTATGTCCCTGGAATACAGAAAACGGTTTTTGGATCAAAGGGTATCGGTTCTCTTTGAGGAGGCGGTTGAGATTGACGGAACATCTTATATGGTGGGTTATACTCCCCAGTATGTAAAAACAGCCGTTCCCCTGAACGGATGTGAAGAAACCAGCCTGTCAGGGCAGATCGTCACAGTGCAGGCAAAGGGGCTTTTAAAAGAGGATCTTCTATTGGCGGAGCTTTTATAACTGTTTCTATAGAAAGAATTGAAAGTTGTGCAAAAAACACAGGGGAAATCAGTTTGCCCCTGTGTTTTTGTGCAAATTATAACTCAAAGGTGATGGCGTTGCAAAAAAATTAAGAAAATAGCCTATTGCCGAATGAGGAAATATAGAGTAGAATAGAGTAGAATACTTAAAGGACGTGATGATATGGGCAATATAAGTGATACACAATATTTTCAGGCTGTTCAGGACAAAAAAATAGAAGTGAGTGATGTGCTGGAGCAGGTGTATATTGCCCTGACAGAGAAGGGATATAATCCCGTGAACCAGATCGTAGGCTATATTATGTCTGGGGACCCCACGTATATTACCAGCCACAAGGGCGCCAGAAGCCTGATCATGAAGGTGGAGAGGGACGAGATTTTAGAGGAATTGATGGCTGTGTATATCGATGCCCGCCTGAAATAGGGGCGTTTATCGCAGATGATCCAGGCGCAGGGTACGTGTGAGGAAGAAAGGGCGGACAGGCTTTTGCCCTGTTTCAGAGTACGGATATGAGTGGGATGCATTCAGATGGCAGATTGCCATCTACTTTATGATGCATCCGATTTTTTTGTTTTGCCCTTTTTAAAGGGATCATGAGGAGAGTATGGGAGCAGGAAACCCCATCGTTAAGGATCCCATGGCTAAGGAATGGGAATGTGTGGTTTTTTGCTGGATCGGAGGAACTGAATATGAGGATTATGGGGCTGGATTTCGGCTCAAAGACGGTAGGAGTGGCAGTCTGCGACCCCTTAGGCATCACGGCCCAGGCGGTAGAGACCATTACGCGCACCAGTGAAAACAAGCTGCGTCAGACGCTTGCCCGCATCGAGCAGCTTGCCGGGGAGTATGAGATTGAACGCATTGTTCTTGGTTATCCTAAGAATATGAACAATACGCTGGGAGAGCGGGTGGAAAAGACATTGGAGTTTAAGGCTTCCCTGGAGCGAAGAACAGGCCTGGAGGTGCTGCTTTGGGACGAGCGCCTTACTACCATCGCGGCGGAGCGGGTGCTCATGGAGAGCGGCGTGCGAAGGGAAAACAGGAAAAAGACCATAGACCAGATTGCAGCAGTGTTTATTTTACAGGGATATTTGGACAGCCTGCATATGGCTGGGGAGCAGCAATAGGGTGACTGCTGCTGCCTGAATTGTGAACAGCAACGTAATAGGAGAAATGATGAGCGAAAAGATTAGGGAAGATAAGATCACTATGGAGGCCGATAACGGCGAAATGGTGGATTTTTATGTACTGGAGGAAGCGCGGATCAACGCTAAAAATTATCTGCTGGTGACGGATGCGCCGGAAGATGAGGATGGGGAATGCTATATCTTAAAGGATATGTCCGGTCAGCAGGATGTCCAGGCAGTTTATGAATTTGTGGAAGATGATGAAGAACTGAATGCTCTGACCAGAGTATTTGAGGAGCTTTTGGGCGATACGGACGTGAGCCTTGAATAGATCAGATAGATTGGAGGAATTAGTTTGAATTTAGAGGAAAAAGAACATATGGAAGGAATGCCGCAGGCAGCACAGAAAGATGACCGGGAGGCGGCGGTTGTGAGTGCAGCCAGCACAGCCAGTACAGCCGGTCAGAACGTTCCCGGACAGACTGATGGGGCGGGAGCATCCGCAGCGGGGAAGGAGACAGCCCCTTCACCGGCAGGAGAGCAGGCAGAAGGAAAGCCCCAGGCAGCAAAGCGCAGAAGACCGGCCCGGAAGAAAACATCTTCTAAGGATCAGGAAAACCATTCAGGAGAGAGGGAGGAAAAAACAGACTCTGCTGCAAAAGAGTCAGGAGTAAAACAGGCTTCTTCAAGAAGAAATTCCGGCGGAAAGACGGCTTCCTCCAAAAAGGAGGGAGATGCCAATGCTCCATCCAGGACAGACCGGTCCGGAAGCTCCAGGGCAAAAGGCAGCTCAGCAAAAGGCAGTCCGGCGAAAGCAGGGGCAGTGAAAGGGGCTGATCAGAAGAATGGCATTTCCTCCAGGCAGAGAAAGGGAAAAAAGGATGGCAAGGGTAAGTTAAAGATCATTCCCTTAGGCGGATTGGAACAGATCGGAATGAATATCACTGCCTTTGAGTATGAGGATACCATCATTGTGGTGGACTGCGGTCTGGCCTTTCCGGGGGATGATATGCTGGGGATCGACCTGGTGATCCCTGATGTGACTTATCTGAAGCAGAATATCGACAAGGTTAAGGGATTTGTGATCACCCACGGCCATGAGGATCATATTGGAGCCCTTCCTTATATCCTTCAGCAGGTCAATGTCCCTGTGTACGGCACAAAGCTGACCATCGCTTTGATCGAGCATAAGCTTGAGGAGCATCGTCTGTTAAAGAATACCAAGCGCAAGGTGATGAAGCATGGACAGTCTGTGAACCTGGGATGCTTCCGGGTGGAATTTATCAAGACGAACCACAGCATCCAGGATGCTTCCGCCCTGGCGATCTTTACCCCTGTTGGAACGGTGCTTCACACAGGCGATTTTAAGATTGATTATACCCCGGTGTTTGGGGATCCCATTGATCTGCAGCGCTTTGCAGAGCTGGGAAAGAAAGGGGTTCTGGCCCTGATGGCAGACAGTACCAATGCTCTGCGTCCCGGCTTTACTATGTCTGAACGCACGGTGGGAAGAACCTTTGACACTATATTTGCAGAACATCAGAACCGCCGTATCATCGTGGCCACCTTCGCCTCCAATGTAGACCGTGTCCAGCAGGTGGTGAATACGGCCTATAAATATGGGCGGAAGGTAGTGGTAGAGGGCCGCAGCATGGTGACGATCATGGATATTGCCAGCAAACTGGGCTATATCAATGTGCCGGACGGAACGCTTATCGACATCGAGCAGCTGAAAAATTATCCGCCTGAATCCACTGTGCTGATCACAACCGGAAGCCAGGGAGAGTCCATGGCAGCTCTCTCCCGGATGGCCTCCAATATCCATAAAAAGGTATCTATCATGCCTGGGGATGTGGTGGTTCTCAGCTCCACCCCGATTCCCGGAAATGAAAAGGCAGTGGCCAATGTAGTCAACGAGCTGGCTATGAAGGGAGCTGAGGTGATCTGTCAGGATACCCATGTGTCAGGACATGCCTGTCAGGAGGATCTGAAGCTGATCTATTCCCTGGTACAGCCGAAGTTTTCGATTCCGGTTCATGGAGAGTACCGACACCGCATGGCTCAAAAGGAGCTGGCGATCCATACAGGCGTGGATAAGGATCATGCGGTTTTGATCAATTCCGGCGATGTGCTGGCCCTGGACGGAGAGAGCTGCCAGGTGATCGACCATGTTCCCTGCGGGGGGATCTTTGTGGATGGCCTGGGTGTGGGCGATGTGGGAAATATTGTACTGCGGGATAGACAAAACCTGGCTCAGAATGGTATTATTATCGTAGTGCTGACCCTGGAGAAGCACAGCAACCAGCTGCTTGCAGGGCCGGACATTGTATCCAGAGGCTTTGTGTATGTAAGAGAATCCGAGGATCTTCTGGAGGAAGCCCACAGCGTAGTGTATGATGCGATCGAGGACTGCCTGGATCGTCATGTGAACGACTGGGGCAAGATAAAGAATATCATCAAGGACAGTTTAAGCGACTTTTTGTGGAAGCGCATGAAGCGCAATCCTATGATCCTGCCGATCATCATGGAAGTATAGCGAAGATGAGCAGGCGCTCCCTGATCCGGGGAACGCCTGTTTTACGCAAATGCCTCTTTGGGCATTGAGGAATGGATTATGAGCAACCGAACAAGAGAGATCAACAAAATTACAATGGCTATTATCCGCATATCCGTCAAGCTCATGGTGTACGCCCTGATCATCCTTCTTCTCTACGAGGCGGTGATCCGGGGATATGCCTTCGGCCATGCAGTCTTTTTTGCCGAGGCTGTAGACGCCCCTCCGGGAAAGACGGTAACTGTGCAGATGAGCGGGGAGGAGTCCGTGTCCCAGGCAGCAAAGAAGCTGGCAGGCAAGGGGCTGATCAAGAGCGAATTTGCTTTTTTATTTCAGAGCAGGTTTTATGATTACGACACCATCTATCCTGGAAGCTATGAGCTTAACACTTCTATGACCTCAAAGGAAATCCTTCAGATACTGAACGAGGATCCTCAGGATGAGAAGGGCATAGAGTCGCGTAATGCAGGATCCCCTCATACAGGCGGGAAAAAGGAGGCAGCGGAAACGAAAGAAGATTCCGGCGGATCTGGTGCAGTCCGCGCAGTGCCTGAGCCGGCAGCACAAGAAGCAGAGGGCGCAGATCCGGCGGCAGCACAAGAAGAAGGTACAGAGCCGGCGGCAGCCTCCGCAGCAGTACAGAATGGAGAAGAGAACGATTTAACGGAAGGGGCAGAGCCATCTGGATCAGCCGGATCAGATGCCGGAGCAGCCGGAGAGCTACCAGAAAGCACAGAGGATATTTACGGAGATCTGGATCAGGAGGCAGAAGGAGGCTGGATCGAGGATTTAGGGGAGGAAGAAGAATGATCGTCAATCAAAGGATCACAGATTATATACATTCCCTGGAATCCAGCCAGGGAGCTTTCCTTGACTCTATTGAGGAAAAGGCGTTAACAGACCGGGTTCCGATCATACGGAGGGAGACAGCCTCCTTTTTGAGAACCCTGATCACGGCTCTGCAGCCCATGCGGATCCTGGAGATCGGTACTGCAGTGGGATATTCTGCTCTGGTCATGTGCCAAGTGATGCCCAAAGAGGGACACATCACTACCATTGAAAAATATGAAAAGAGGATACCGGAGGCCAGAGAAAACTTCCTCCTGGCGGGAGAGACAGAGCGCATCACCTTTTTGGAGGGAGATGCGGATCAGATCCTCCCTTCTCTAAGGGGACAGTCCTTTGATCTTGTTTTTATGGATGCAGCGAAGGGCCAATATTTGACCTGGCTGCCCATGATTTTGGATCTTATGGCTCCGGGAGCCCTTCTTATATCAGACAATGTGCTCCAGGACGGGGATATTGTGGAATCCCGGTTTGCGGTGGAGCGCAGAAACAGGACCATACACAGCCGTATACGCCAGTATCTCTATGAACTGAAGCACAGAAAGGAGCTTGAGACGGCCATCATTCCCATTGGGGATGGTGTGGCTCTGAGCAGCAAATACACGGAGGATCCAAAATGAGAAAAACAGAATTACTGATACCAGCAGGAAGCCTGGACGTGCTGAAGACAGCGGTAGTCTATGGAGCGGATGCGGTATATATCGGAGGGGAAGCCTTCGGGCTTCGGGCCAAGGCCCATAATTTTTCGGCGGATGATATGAAGGAGGGAATTGCCTTTGCCCATGACCGGGGAGTTAACGTTTATGTGACAGCCAATATCCTGGCCCATAATGATGACCTGGCAGGGGTGGAGGCTTATTTTGAAGAACTTCGTTCCATAGGGCCGGATGCCCTGATCATCTCAGATCCGGGTGTGTTTGCCATTGCAAGGCGCGTACTTCCCCAGATGGAGATCCATATCAGTACTCAGGCCAATAATACGAATTACGGAACATACCAGTTCTGGCATCAGTTGGGAGCAAAGCGGGTGGTATCTGCCAGGGAGCTTTCTCTGGGTGAGATCCGTGAGATACGGGATCATATTCCGGAGGATATGGAGATTGAAAGCTTTATCCACGGAGCTATGTGCATTTCCTACTCAGGCCGCTGCCTGTTAAGCAATTATCTGGTAGGCAGGGACGCCAACCAGGGAGCCTGCACCCACCCTTGCCGCTGGAAATATTCTGTGGTGGAGGAGACCCGTCCCGGCGAGTATATGCCAGTCTATGAGAATGAGAGGGGAACCTATATTTTTAATTCCAAGGATCTGTGTATGGTAGAGTATATTCCTGAGATGATTGAGGCAGGGATTGACAGCTTTAAGATTGAGGGACGCATGAAAACAGCCCTCTATGTGGCTACCGTGACCAGGGCCTACAGAAAAGCGATTGATGATTACAAGAAGGATCCGGGGCTCTACCGTCGGAATCTGGAATGGTATAAGGAAGAAATTGGAAAATGTACAAACCGCAGGTTCACCACCGGCTTTTATTTTGGAAAGCCCACAGCGGAGGATCACATTTACGACAGCAGCACGTATGTAAAGAGCTACACCTATCTGGGAACGGTGGAGGAGACGGATCCGGCAGGCAGATGCCGCGTGGAACAGAAAAATAAATTTTCCCAGGGAGAGACCATCGAGGTAATGAAGCCGGACGGCCGGAACCTAAGGGCCGTGGTGGAGTTTATCGAAGACGAGGAGGGGAATCGGAGAGAAAGCGCCCCCCATCCAAAGGAGATCCTGTGGGTAAAGCTGTCAGAATCTCTGGAACCGTACGATATTCTGCGAAGAAAAGAGGAAATTTAAGGGACAGATCATCTGGAGAAAGGGAGGGGAAGCCGGGATGCTTGATTGGATACTCATAGGATTGGCGGTGCTGTGTGCCGCCTATTTTGCCATCATTGTGATGTATGCGGGCGTGGGAACCTCCTTTGCCTTTATATGGCTGTTTTTTGCAGCCCTTCTTGTATTTCTCGTCTATGGGAAATGGTATTATCTGAGAAATGCGGACCGGATCCCCAGATGGATCCCCGTGTCTGTGGTCACTACCTGTGTGGCGGGAGTGGTGATCCTGGCAGCCCTTTGCCTGCTGGTTTTCTGGGGAGCGGCGGCTCCTGCCAGGGATAACCTGGACTATGTCATTGTCCTGGGAGCCAGGGTAAAGGAGCATACAGTGAGCAATTCCCTCAAAAAGCGTCTGGACCGGGCGATCATCTATGCAGAGCGCAATCCTGATACAAAGCTGGTGCTCTCCGGGGGAAAAGGGCCGGGTGAGGCGGTCAGCGAGGCCAGGGCCATGTATGATTATATGGTGTATAACGGAATCCGGCCGGATCAGCTGCTTTTGGAGGAGACTTCCACCAGCACGGTGGAGAATATTGCCTACAGCAAGATTGTTATTGAGAAGGATCGGCAGAGGAGAAAAAAGCCGATCATCCCTGTCTTTGATAAAGCGAAGAAAGAGCTCTATGCCATTGCGCCGGATAAGCCATTGGAGATAGGGGTTCTTACCAGTAATTTCCATATTTACAGAGCGAGGAGAACCGCAGAAAAATGGGGATTTGACAATGTATGCGGCATATCCGCTGATTCCGACGGCGTTCTCTTTATCCACCTGTGCGTCAGGGAGTGCGCGTCCATTATAAAAGATCGGATCATGGGAAATATGTAGGTATGTTCCGGTATGTTTAAATATGCAGGGAATATGGAAGAATAAGAGGGATCTGGAACAACAGAATGGAGAGAGTGAGACTATGGCAGACAGAAAAAATTTGGAACAGGTAAAAGCGCTGGACGCTTACCGTGTAATGGACGAGGGCTTCGTGGAGGAGATGGATTCCAGCGTGATGGTGCTGGAGCACAAAAAAAGCGGCGCAAAGCTTTTCCTCATGTCCAACGAAGATGAGAATAAGGTATTTTATATTGGTTTCCGCACACCGCCTCATGACAGCACCGGTCTGCCCCATATACTGGAACACAGTGTCCTGGAAGGATCGGAGAAGTTTCCGGTAAAGGATCCATTTGTGGAGCTGGTGAAGGGGTCTCTGAATACCTTCTTAAATGCTATGACTTATCCGGATAAGACGGTGTATCCTGTAGCCAGCTGCAATGAGAAGGATTTCCAGAATCTGATGGATGTGTACCTGGACGGAGTATTCCACCCGGCTATTTATCATGAGCCAAAGATCTTTTTGCAGGAGGGATGGCATTATGAGCTCCCATCTCCCAAGGAGGATCTGATCATCAACGGGGTAGTGTATAATGAGATGAAGGGAGCGTTCTCGTCACCGGAGAGCGTTTTGGACCGCTTTACAAAGAGCGTCCTCTTTCCCAATACGCCTTACGCCAATGAATCCGGCGGTGATCCGGCAGTGATCCCGCAGCTGACCTACGAGGATTTTATCCGGTTCCATCAGAATTATTATCACCCGGCCAACAGCTATGTATATCTTTACGGAAATATGGACATGGCGGAAAAGCTTGAGTGGCTGGATCGGGAATATCTGAGCAGCTATGACCGGAGAGACTGCCATGCTGACTCTGCTATCCCCATGGAAACCACTTTTGACCATCCCATTGAAAGAGAGACCACATACTCAGTCACTGGGGAGGAGGGGATTAAGGACCGTACCTATCTTTCCGTTAATACGGTAGTGGGAACAGATCTGGATCCTAAGCTTTATGTGGCATTCCAGATATTGGAATATACGCTGTTAAATGCACCAGGAGCGCCCTTAAAGCAGGCCCTGATCGACGCCAAGATCGGTCAGGACATCTTGGGAGGATACGACTGCGGGATTCTGCAGCCCTATTTCTCTGTCATCGCTAAGAATGCAAACCCGGAACAAAAGGGAGAATTTTTGGCAGTGGTGAAGGGAACTCTTAGAAAACTGGCCGATCAGGGGATTGACAAAAAAAGCCTGCTGGCAGGATTGAATTTATATGAATTTCGTTACCGTGAGGCGGATTACGGTTCCGCCCCCAAGGGGCTGATGTACGGCCTTTGGTCCTTAGACAGCTGGCTGTACGGCGGAAAGCCTACCCTGCATCTGGAGTATCAAAGAACTTTTGATTACCTGAAACAGGCGGTGGATGAAGGATATTTTGAGCAGCTGATACGGGATTATCTCTTAGATAACCCTCATGAGGCAGTGGTGACAGTACGTCCCCGGGTGGATCAGACGGCCGAGGAGGATCAGGCCCTGGCAGACCGGCTGAAGGCTTACAAGGAGACCCTGAGCCAGGAGGAATTAGAGGAGCTTGCAAGGCGCACAAAAGAGCTGAAGGAGTATCAGGATACCCCATCCTCCCAGGAGGATCTGGAGAAGATCCCCATGCTTTCCAGAAAAGATATTGCCCGGCAGGGAGGCGGATTTTCCTATCAGATAAAAGAGGAAAAGGGCATTCCTGTAATTCACAGCAGCTTTTTTACAGCAGGTATCGGATACCTGAAGCTTCTGTTCAGGACAGATGTTCTTCCGAAGGAGGATCTTCCCTATGCAGGGCTTTTGAAGTCGGTGCTGGGATATGTGGATACAGAGGGACACACCTATGGAGACCTTACCAGTGAAATTTACTTAAACAGCGGCGGCATCAGCTTTTCTATGGCTTCCTATCAGGATCAGAAACGGCAGGGAGGATTTACCGGTGTGTTTACAGCCAGTGCGAAGGTTCTTTACAGCAAGCTGGATTTCGCATTTTCCATTCTGTCTGAGGTTCTTATGTCCTCAAAGCTGGGGGACGAAAAGCGATTGGGAGAAATCTTAGATGAGACCCGGTCCAGGGCAAGAATGAAGCTGGAAAATGCCTCTCACGGCGCAGCAGTAGGCCGTGCCCTGTCTTATTTTTCACCGGCAGGAGCCTTTGACGATATGACCGGAGGTGTTGGATATTATCAGTTTTTAGAGGAGGTCAGCAGCCGGTATTCCAAGGAAGCAGACTACCGAGGAGAGCTGGCGGCACGGTTAAAGGATGTGGCAGAAAGGCTTTTTACCGCCTCGAACCTTCTTGTCAGCTACACGGCAGATGAGGAGGGATACAGTTTCCTTCCCCATTGTCTGGAGGAATTTCTGGAGGCTCTGCCCAAGGGCTGCCAGACTCGTTATGAGTTTCCATTTTCGCCGGAAAACAGAAATGAGGGCTTTAAGACAGCTTCCCAAGTCAACTATGTGGCGCGCTGCGGTTCCTTTGCCGGAAACATGCCTTATACCGGCGCACTGCGGGTTCTGAAGGTGATCTTAAATTATGAATATCTTTGGATGAACCTTCGGGTAAAGGGCGGAGCTTACGGCTGTATGAGCAGTTTTGGAAGAAACGGAGACGGCTGCTTTGTATCCTACCGGGATCCCAAGCTGGCTGCAACCGATGAGGTTTACGAAGGGATCCCCTCTTACCTTCGCGGATTTTCCATCGATGACCGGGATATGACAAAATATGTCATTGGAACCATGAGCGAGGTAGATATGCCTCTCACCCCCTCCCAGCGGGGAGCCAGGAACCTGTCCGCTTATTTGAGCGGGATCACGGAGGAAATGGTACAGAGGGAGAGGGAACAGATCCTGGATGTGACCCAGAAGGACATACAGGCCCTGGCTGATCTGATCCAGGCAGTTCTTGACACAGGAGCCAGATGTGTGATCGGAAATGACCAGCAGATAAACGGCGCTCAGGAAATGTTCAAAAGCATAGAAAGCCTTTATCACTAGACAGGCCTCAAAATAAAGGAAAAATGAATCATTGAGAGAAAGCGGATCATTAAGAAAAAAGGAATCACAACAGAAAAGGAATCATAGCAGAAAACCGTGATAGGAGAAAGAGAGCGTTTCATGGAAGAAAATGTACAGAAGAAATCGGGTTTTGTCACTCTGATCGGACGGCCAAATGTGGGAAAGTCCACACTGATGAACCATCTGATCGGACAGAAGATCGCCATTACATCCGATAAGCCGCAGACAACAAGGAACAAGATCCAGACCGTTTATACGGACGAGAGGGGACAGATCGTATTTTTGGATACCCCAGGTATCCACAAGGCAAAGAACAAGCTGGGGGAATATATGGTGAATGTGGCGGAGCACACCCTGAAAGAGGTAGATGTGATCCTGTGGCTGGTGGAGCCCACTACCTTTATCGGGGCAGGAGAGCGCCATATTGCAGAGCAGCTGAATAAAGTGACCACCCCCATTATCCTGGTGATCAATAAGATCGATACCGTTAAAAACCAGGACGATATTCTGACCTTTATAGCGGCATATAAGGATGTGTGCAGCTTTGCGGAGATCGTACCTTTGTCCGCACTGAAGGAAAAAAACACAGACCTTTTAACAGAGCTGATTTTTAAATATCTTCCCTATGGGCCCCAGTTTTATGATGAGGATACGGTCACAGACCAGCCTATGCGCCAGATAGCTGCTGAGCTGATCCGGGAGAAAGCCCTGCGGCTCCTGGACGATGAGATCCCTCACGGGATCGCAGTGACCATTGAGAAGATGAAGGAGCGCCCCAATGGACTGATAGACATTGAGGCCAGCATCGTGTGTGAACGGGAGTCCCACAAGGGGATCATCATTGGCAAGGGAGGAAGCATGTTAAAGCGCATCGGAAGCGAGGCAAGGCGGGAGATCGAGAACATGCTGGAGACCCGTGTAAACCTGCAGCTGTGGGTGAAGGTGCGAAAGGAATGGCGTGACAGCGAGCTGTATATGAAGAATTACGGGTATAACGAAAAAGAGATCTGATAAGGGGCGTATAAAAAATGAGGGAAACCGTATCCATGACCGGGATGGTACTGCTGTCAGCGCCGTGCGGGGATTATGACCGCCGTCTGGTGCTCCTTACCAGAGAGCGGGGGAAGATTACGGCCTTCTCTCACGGCTCCAGAAGGCCGGGGAACGCGCTCATGGCTGCCAGCAGGCCCTTCTGCTTCGGCACATTTGACCTGTATGAGGGAAGGGACGCTTATAATCTTCAATCCGCGAAGATACTCAATTATTTCGACGGCCTTTCCTCAGATATGGAAGCAGCCTGCTATGGTTCCTATTTTTTGGAAGCAGCCTCCTATTTCGGGCAGGAAAATATGGATGGAACGGAGTTTTTAAAGCTTCTTTATCAGTCTCTCAGGGCCCTATTGACGCCATCTCTCCCCAATCGTCTGGTACGCCGTATTTTTGAACTCAAGGCAATGGTCATCAACGGGGAATACCGTGAGGAGCCATCCGGCCGTGCTTCCGATTCCTGCCGCTATGCCTGGGAATATGTTGTCTGCTCCCCATCGGAATCCTTGTACCAGTTTGTCTTAAAGCCGGAGGTGCTTCGGGAGTTTGAACGGGAGGTAGAGGATGCCAGGCGTGATCTGGTCCATCATCTGTTCCGGTCATTGGAAATATTGGAGCTGATGTCCGGCTGAGGAAACTCAGGGAGAATAGGCTTGAAATTATAGTGTCTACCAGCTATAATAAGCGGTATATACGCTCCGGCTCATATAGGAGCGATCACAAGGAAGGAAGATACATGAAGAAATATGTGAGAGGGCTTCTGCTTTTCATTGCCTGCGTTTCCCTTCTGGGAGGCTGTTCGAGGGCTGGAAAGGGGAAGGAGGAATTTGCAGAAAATACCCTTTATGTGGCAGAAGACGGCAGTGTTTCCTGGACTTCTGTGGAGACCTACAGCCAGGGAGATTACAAGACAGAGGAGCTTGAGGAATTTGCAGGCGCAAGGATCAGCGCATTCAACCAGTCCCTTGGCAAGGCCTCAGCCTATAAAAGCGATCATGAGGGGGAGCCGCTTCCTGTTTTTCTGGAATCAGTTCAAATGGAGGAAGGAAAGGCTGTCCTTGTGACCGGGTATGACGTACCTTCCCGTCTGGTGGAATTTTCCGCTGATATAGGAGACAGTACCATGCCTTTTGTCT
>ENA-UONU01001175-UONU01001175.1-human-gut-metagenome-genome-assembly--contig:-CS51-NODE-1175-length-21227-cov-6.992254_pt1 | contig 21227 bp, 27 predicted proteins | sample MGYA00242462_ERZ724009 | MGnify/ENA metagenome assembly ERZ724009 | reverse complement strand
GACACCCCAGGGCGGCCTCTCTTGCCCCTGCGGGGCAATTCACCTTCTGCCCTCATCGGCCCGCGGCAGCTATCCTCCACCCTCGCCGTAGGGGCGGCCCTTGTGGCCGCCCGTCCTCTCCGGCCTGCCGCAGCGTTTTCCTGAACGCGCCGCCGGCCTGCGGGCGGGTGTGGGCACCCGCCCCTACCTCCCGACGTGGGGGGCGCCCCACGTTCAGGGCCCCGCTCGTACCCGGCGAAGCGGTTCGCGTGGGGAAAGGAGGCCCAGCGGCGGGAGTGAGCGTTCGGGCTTGCCCGGAAGCGAATGATCCAAAGCTTGGGCCGACGCTGTCACGCTGCGGGTTGGGCGCATGGCCGGGTCGCTAAGCGGCCATTCCGCGAAAAATGCCGCTGGGCTTCGCCCAGCCTGTTTTTTCGCCTCCATGTCCTCTTAGCTCCCCTATGCGCCTACCCTCCGCGCTTCCTGTCACGCTGCGTGCCCTCCGCGACGGGCAACTGCTTACTGCTCCGCCGAAAATACCGCTGGCCTGCGGCCAGCCTGTTTTTCGGTCTGCGCAGTTCGCTGTTGCCCTGCTCCCGGGCGCTCCGCGCTTCTACTTATACATATCCAAAATCGGGCCGACCTGGTCGGGGGTGAGGCGGCCATAGACGTCATTATTGATCATCATGACCGGGGCCAGACCGCAGGCGCCCACGCAGCGGCAGGAGTCCAGGGAGAACTTGCCGTCCGGGGTGATGGCGCCGGGGACAATGCCCAGTTTCTGTTCCACGGCGTTGAGCACGGCGGCCGCGCCCTTGACATAGCAGGCGGTGCCAAGACAGACGGAGATCTGATACTTTCCCTTGGGGTTCATGGAGAACTGGGCGTAGAACGAGGCAACCCCGTACACCTCGGACAGGGGGATGTCCAATCCTTCGGCCACCATGATCTGAACCTCCTCGGGCAGATAGCCGAAGATTTCCTGAGCGGCTTGGAGCACCGGCATGGTGGCACCTGGCTGTCCCCTGTGCTCAGCAATCACCTGCCGCAGGCGCTCTTCCTGTTCCGGGCTTCCGTGGTAGGGGACGACGGTTTTGCAGTTTGGCATGGATGCGTCCTTCCTTTCTGAAACTGGTTAGTTTAGTTTCACTTTTTCTATTATAACGCCAAATCTTTTCTTGTAAAGACTGTCCAAAATGGCAAAATGTGAACTATTAAGTTCAAAAATTAGCCCAAGAAAAAATGAAGGGTAGAAAAAACCGCTCCGTTGGGCAGGGCGGGCGTATCGGAGTGGCGTCGAATACAGACCATGCACAGGAAAGCGGTTCTTTATTGTTAAATCTTTAACGAAAGCGAGTATAACATATCTAACTATGTTTGTAAAGAGAAAAATTTACCTTGTACCCTGCAGCCAATAGAGAACGGCGGCAGCCGTCCGCTCCGGCAGCTCCATGGCGTGCTCCGCCTCCCAGACCTGATCCAGGTAGTGGGCGTCAGAGTTGGTGATGAGCCGAAGCCCGGCCAGGTCCGGGCGGAGGCGGAACTCCGGCGGGCATTGGCGGGATACTTCCGCCAGCGGGAATCCCAGCTCCGGCATCCACAGGCCAAGCACCCCCAGAAGAGAGAAGGAGGGGCGGTCGATGTGTGCAGGAAAGGCCGCTCCGCCAAAGGCGGCGGCCAGCCGGGATACCTCCTCCAGGCCGATGTCGGTGTGTCCGGCGAGGAAGCGGGGGTCCTCTCCCAGCACCAGGTCTCCCGCGTCCATATAGATTTGATGGCCAAAGACGGCGGGGTGATTGGACAACGGGGGCAGGCGGCGGGATACATACGCCTCGAACTCCTCCCCGTGATAGGGGGTGGGGAAGAGACAGACTACGTGGATCTCCTCCCGGGTGCACAGCTCCATCCCCGCCAGAGCCAGCAGGTCCCGCTCCTCCGCCGCCCGGCAGAAGGCGGCGCAGTTGCCGCAGGTGTTGTGGTCGGTAAGGGCCACAATATCCAGCCCCGCCAGCGCGCACATGGCCGCCAGGTTGACGGGGGTCATGTCCTCACTGCCGCAGGGCGACAGGCAGGAATGGAGGTGGAGATCGTAGTAATACTCCATGTAGAACTCCTTTTCGAGATAACGGGAAGGCGTCGTGCCTGTCGCCCGAAACGCGCCGGAAGGCGCGCCCGAGCGTTTTCGCCGGAGCGAAAACCTCGCCGCAGGGCGGATTCACTCCGCCCGAGGAAGCAAAAGGGGGTCCCCGCCCGGCGTTGCCGGGTGGGGCGACAGGCAGGAGTGTAGGTGAAAATCGTGGAAATACTTTGTGTAGAATTTGCTTTTAAAATAACAAAATGATATCGAGTGAGGAGGCATTACCCGGCAGCCAGCGCCCCGGACAAACGGGCGGCGGTGTCAAAGGTATCCTGTCCGGCCCCCAGCAGATTGACGCCCTTCTCCTGAGCGCGGCGGAGCAGGTCGCCGTCGGGGGCGACCCCCTCGGTGAGAATGACGCAGGAGACCTCAGCCATGAGGGCCACGGCGGCCACATTCTGGTTGGACATGATCGTGAGCCAGGCGGCGTCCTGTCCGGCCCGGCCCAGCACCCAGCTCAGCAGGTCTCCGGCGTAGCCGCCGGAAACCGGGCGGTCGGGCTGGGCCAGATGGAAGGGGGTCAGGGAGAGGGCTTCGGTCAGTTCGCGTACCGTCATAAAAAACTCCTCCTTGTTGTATAAAGAGGCCGCCGTGAGACGCAGGGCGCTTCACGGCGGCGGTAGGGTCTATTCGGACGGCTCCTGGCGGCGGCGGAAGGGCGGGGGCAGGTAGTCGTCCGCCTCCTCCTTGCTGCCCGCCATGGAGCGCATGCGCTCCCGCACCTTGAAAATGCAGTCGTCCTCCGAGGCGCGGCCCAGCACCACGTCCTCCGCGAAGGCCCGGCAGGAGGGCGCTCCGCAGGAGCCGCAGTGGAGGCCGGGCAGGTGGGACTCCAACTCCTGGATACGCAACTGTTTGCTGATGGCCATCTCCCGGTCCTGATCCAGCACGAAGGCAGGTAAGTACTGTAGCTCCTTGTCCCTCCGCACAATATCCCGCGCCTCTCCATGAAAGAGGAAACGGTTGCGGGAGACCGGCAGACCCTTGAGCAGGCCCTTGATGCGAAGCTTGGCCGCGTAGGGATTCTCCACATTGAAGCAGCCCCCTACGCACCCCTGGGTGCAGGCTGACAGCTCCAGAAAATCGGCCTCCGGCAGACGGCCGTCTTCGATCTCCTCCAGCATGCGGATGACGTTCTGAATACCGTCCACCGCCACGCAGCGCTCCCCCAGGCGGGCGGCGCTCTCGCCGCCGCAGGAGGCCCAGCCCAGGCCTAGGATACCGGCGGAGGCCATGGGGGTGATCTCCTCCAGCTCCCGCATGGGATTGAGCAGGCGCAGGTAGATGTCCCGGATGGCGAAGGCCCCGTCCAGCACCGGGCGGCTGAGCCCCTCGGAGACCCGGGCGGCCGTCACCTTGGAGGAGCAGGGCACGATGGCGAATACGCCGATGGCCTCCGGCGGCAGGCCGGTCTCCTCGGCTGCCTCCCGCCGGGCCAGAATGGCGGCCAGCTCCATGGGCAGAATGGTACAGGCCACATGGCCCATGAGCTTGGGGAAGCGCATGCGGATGAGGCGGAGCACTGTGGGACAGGAGGAGGAGATCTGGGGCGTCACCTTGGACGGGCCGCCGCTGATACTCTGCCGCTCAAAGTCGGAGATCATCTCGGCGGCCTTAGCCACCTCATAGACCTTGTGAAAGCCGATCTTCAACAGGCCGTTGAGCACAATATCCACGCTGTCCAGGTGCTGGAACTGCCCATACAGGGCGGGCTCCGGCAGGGCCACGCAGTATTGGTACTGCTTCAGAATGTCCAGACTGTCGCCCACCGACTTGATGGCCTTGTGGGGACAGATGCGGATACAGCTTCCGCAGTCGATGCACCGGTCGGGCAGAATGGTGGCCTTGCGGCCGCGGACCCGGATGGCCTCGGTGGGGCAGCACTTGATGCAGGTGGTGCAGCCCCGGCAGCGCTTCAGCTCCAGGACCACCGAATGTCTCATGGACATGGAGCCGCGTCACCTCGCTTTTCCAAGCTCATCGCGCTCAGGAAACCTTGATTTTAACCGTAACGGTGGTACCCTTGCCCACCTCGGTGTCAATGGTCATCTCGTCGGAGTAGCGCTTCATATTGGGCAGGCCCATGCCAGCGCCGAAGCCCAGCTCCCGGGCGGTCTGCCCGGCGGTGGAGTAGCCCTCCTGCATGGCCTGCTCCACGTCCGGGATGCCCGGCCCGGTATCGGTCATGCGGATAACAATCTGATTGGCGTCCACCTCCACCTCGGCCTGGCCGCCGTCGGCGTGGATCACCATATTGATCTCGCCCTCATACATGCAGATGGACGCACGGCGGATCACGTCCTGGGGCAGTCCCAGCTTCTTCAGCGTCAGCTTCATTTTGCTGGAAGCCTCGCCGGCCTCGATCAGATCGCCGCCCTCCACAGGGTAAACCAGTCTAATTGTCTCCATCACAATTCCCTCGCAATCCATTGGAATATAACAGGCCGCACGCCTCGTACATACGCTTGGGGCAGGTCATAACTACAATGTCACGCTCCTCCGCCAGAGACAGAATGTCCGGCCCCGGCACCTTACCCCGCACAAAGACAATACATTTCATCTCCACCATATCTGCGGTGCGCACCACCTGGGGGTTGACCAGGCCGGTGAGCAGCAGCGCCTGGTTCTTGACAAAGGCCAGCACATCGCTCATGAAGTCGCTGCCGCAGGCGGAAAAAACCTCCCGGTCCAGATGCTCCTCCCCCCACATCACATCGGCGTGCAGAATCGTCTTGATATCAGACAGCCTCATTGGCCACTACTCCTCCCGGAAGGGAAAACTAAACTGTAAGTTCAATGGTATTGTACCACAAACCGGCGCAAAGTGCAAAGGGTTCGTTGAAATATTCACAAAGTTTTGAGATTGAACGGCTTGGTTTTAGTCAATCCGTGCAGTTGACAGTTGGATAGGGCATCCGATATAATATACTTTAACGGAGTAAAGCGATAACCCGGTGCGAAGCCCCGTTCTATTTCAAATTGGAATATCGAGGAGGCCATCTGTCATGGGAAACGAACGTGTTTACAACTTTTCCGCCGGCCCTTCCATGCTGCCGCTGGAGGTATTGGAGCGGGCAGGAGCCGAGATCACAAACTACCAGGGCTCCGGCATGTCCGTCATGGAGATGAGTCACCGCTCCAAGGTGTTCCAGAAGATCTTTGACGACACCAAGGCCAAGCTGCGCGCCCTGCTCAACGTGCCGGAGGGATACCAGATCCTCTTCCTCCAGGGCGGCGCCTCCACCCAGTTCTCCATGGCGCCCCTGAACCTCATCGGGGCCACCGGCAAGGCCGACTACGCCGTGACCGGCAACTTCTCCAACATCGCCTACAAGGAGGCGCAGAAGTACGGCCAGATCCATCTGGCCGCATCCTCCGCCGACAAAAACCACACCTACATTCCCCAGCAGAGTCAACTGGAGCTGGACCCTGAGGCCAGCTATTTCTACTACTGCGCCAACAACACCATCTACGGCACCGAGTGGCAGTATGTCCCGGAGACGGGCGGCGTGCCCATCGTGTGCGACATGTCCTCCGACATCCTCTCCCGCCCCGTGGACGTGTCCAAGTACGGCGTCATCTTCGCCGGCGCCCAGAAGAACATGGCCCCTGCCGGCCTGACGGTAGTGATCATCAAGGAGGAGCTGGCCGGGCATGAGCTGCCCTTCACCCCCCTGATGATGAACTACAAGACCATGATCGACAAGGACTCCATGTACAACACCCCGCCCTGCTGGTGCATCTATATGCTGGGGCTGGTCCTGGACTGGCTGGAGGAGCAGGGGGGCATACCCGGCATGGAGGCCATCAAGCACAAAAAGGCGCAGATGCTCTATGACGTGATCGACTCCTCCCGGCTCTTCACCTGCGCCGTGGAGCCCGGCTCCCGCTCCGATATGAACGTGGTGTTCCGTACCGGCAGCGACGAGCTGGACGCCAAGTTTGTGCAGGAGAGCGTGGCCGCCGGTTTCACCAACCTGAAGGGCCACCGCTCCGTGGGCGGCATGCGGGCAAGCATCTATAACGCCATGCCCACCGAGGGCGTAGAAAAGCTGTGCGACTTTATCAAGGCCTTTGACAGGGCGAATTGAGCCCGCTGCCCGCCCACGGAACCAAGCGTTTTGCCGAAGGCAAAACCTTGATGCGGGGCGGATTTACTCCGCCCGCGCAGATAAAATCGCTTGGGGTCCCGCAAAATGGGAGATTTTGCGGGCAGGGCGGCATGCGGGCGTCTATTTACAACGCCATGCCCACCGAGGGCGTGGAAAAGCTGTGCGACTTCATCCGGGCATTCGATAAGAACAACTGAGCGTTCGGCTTACCCTGGGGCCCTGCAAAGTGGGGCGCGGCTTACGCCGCGTACAGGCATTTTGGCCAGCGGACAAAATCTTGCCGCAGGGCGGATTCCCTCCGTCCGGGGAAGTAAAATCAGGGGCTCCCATGGAAGGCGTGTAGTTTCATCCGGGCATTTGATAAAAACAATGAAGGGGAGAGGGCTATATGTATCGCATCAAGACACTGAATAAGATTTCCCCCGCCGGGCTGTCCGTACTGGACCAGACCCGCTACACCATCAGCACCGATGTGGAAAACGAGGACGGTATTTTGGTCCGCTCGGCGGACATGCACGACTATGCATTCCCCGATGCCCTGCGGGCCGTGGCCCGGGCGGGCGCGGGCACTAATAACATCCCCATCGACCGCTGCTCCGAGGCGGGCATCGTGGTATTCAATACCCCCGGCGCCAACGCCAATGCGGTGAAGGAGCTGGCGGTGTGCGCTCTGCTGCTGGCCTCCCGAAAGATCAGCGACGGCGTGGCCTGGGTGAAGGAGCAGGCCGCCGCCGGGGCGGACGTGGAGCAGGCGGTGGAGAAGGGCAAGAGCCAGTTTGTGGGCCCGGAGCTGTCTGGCAAGATGCTGGGCGTCATCGGCCTGGGGGCCATCGGCGTGCAGGTGGCCAACATCGCCACCAAGCTGGGCATGACCGTGTTCGGCTACGACCCCTTCCTGTCGGTGGACGGAGCTCTGTCCCTGTCCCGGCTGGTCCACCGGGCCATGGATCTGGAGACCATTTATAAGAACTGCGACTACATCACCCTCCACGTGCCCCAGACCCCCGAGACCAAGGGAATGTTCAACGAGGACGCATTCCATATGATGAAGGGCGGCGTACGCATCCTCAACCTGGCGCGGGGCACCCTGGTCAACGACGACGACATGCTGGCCGCCCTGGACAGCGGCAAGGTGGCCTGCTACGTCACCGACTTCCCCAACGGCAAAATCCTGCGGGGCAAGAACGTGGTGGCCATCCCCCATCTGGGGGCCTCCACGCCGGAGAGCGAGGAGAACTGCGCCGTCATGGCGGCCCAGGAGCTGAAGGACTATCTGGAGAACGGCAACATCCAGAACTCGGTGAACCTGCCCACGCTGGTGCAGCCGTGGAGCGGCGTGTCCCGCCTGTGCATCATCCACCGCAACGCCCCCGGCGCCATCGCCAGCATCACTGGAGTGCTCTCCAAGGACGGGGTAAATGTGGCTAACATGACGAACAAGTCCAAGAAGGACTATGCCTATACCGTGGTGGACGTGGACAGCCGCATCGGCGAGTCCGTGGCCGACACCATCCGCGCCCTGGACGTGGTGCTGCGGGTGCGCCTGCTCAATCACTAAACAGCCGCAAAAAACGCGGAGGAACACCGGTTCCTCCGCGTTTTTTTCTTCGGCGTGCGTCAGGTTTCCGCGTTCCCGGCCGTACTGTAAGGTGAAAGGGGGCGAACCAATGGAGGAGGTTTTGGATCATAACCAGGAGGCGGAGCAGATTTTCCGGCAGTACGGCAGGCTGCTGGAGCTGGTGGCCGCCGCTCAGCTCCCCGGCCGCCCGGAGGACGCGGAGGAGTGCGTCCAGGACGCCGTCTGGGCCTTTGTAGAGGGCAGGGCGCCGTGGGATCCCGCGCAGGGGAGTAAGCAGACCTGGCTTTGCGTGCTGGTGCGCAGCCGGGCAAAGGACCGCCGCCGCGCCCTGGCCGCCCGGATGGAGGAGCCACTGGAGGAACACTCTGGCCTGGCGGCGGCGGATCACGCGGAGAGAGCTGCGGTGCGGGACGGACTGCGCCGGGTGCTGGAGGGGCTGAGCCGGGAGGAACGGAGGCTGTTCACCCTGCGGTTTGTCTACGGGCTCTCTTCTGCGGAGCTGGGTGGCGTACTGGGGCTGTCGCCCAACGGGGTGGACGCCCGGGTGAGCCGCCTGCGGAAGAAGCTGAAGCGGCTGCTGGCCCGGCAGGGGCTGGGCCTGTGGGAACGGGAGGGAACCAAATGAGATACTGTGATTGGGACGAGGTACTGGACCGGGATGGTCTGCTGATACTCACGGAGGAGGCGCTGACGCCTCCCAGGCGGAGTCGGGCACCCCTGAGGCGGCTGGCGGCCGCGGCGGCCTGCGCGGGGCTGGTGCTGGGACTGATGAACTACCGGGCCGTGGCCGCCGGGGTGGGGGAGCTCTGCCGCTATTTCGCAGGCATCGGCGCCACGGCGGATGACAAGGCGGAGCTCTGGGTGCTGGAGGAGCCGGTCACCTGGACGGAGGGGGACTGGACCTACGAGGCGGATGCTACCCTGCGCAGCGGGGTGCTGGAACTGGAACTCACCATGAGCAGCCGTTTACCTGCCGATCAGTTGCCCTCTCCGGTGGAGCTGCGGCTGGGCCTGTCGGCGGACGGGGAGCCGCTGCACAATGCCGTCCACACCATCACTCCCTACAGCGTGGCGGATGCCGGGGAGGGGAGCGGCTACCCCCGCTACCGCCTGGAGCAGGGCTATCAGACCACTGCATCCACCCGCCTTCGCTGTACGATGGCCGCCCCGCCGCCGGAGGACTGCGCCCTCCATGTCAGCGGTCTGGGCGTCCAGGGGGGAGTGTTCTCCCTCCGACTGGTGCCGGCGGAGACGCCCCCCACGGTACAGAAGACTTGGACGCTCCCCCAGGGGGATATGACCATCTGGGTGGCGGAGGACGGCTCGGCCATATCCGCCAGCTTCGACAGCACAGAGTGGTGGGGCTGGCCCTTCGACATCTCCTTTATCGGCGCATCGGGAGAGCGCTATCCCTGCCACGACATCACAGGCGCCTATGAGCTGGACGGCACCGAGCGGTTCGAGGCCATCAAGCCGGAGGGCATGGAGGAACCGGTGGACGCAGTGTGTATCGGCGGAGTGGCTGTGGAGAGAATTCAGGATGCCGGCGGCAGGGCCGACCACCTGTATGAAAGTCTCGACTGGGTTATCGAGCTGCCCTGAGCCCCGCAAAAACGTCCCCGGAGGGAATTCCCTCCGGGGACGTTTTTGGATACGGGACAGACAGGGGCTTACAGGGGGTGTCCCTTGGCGGCCACCCGCAGTTCCTCGTCCGGCCGCAGCGTGGCACACCCGGCGGGCGGGGACAGGCCACGCCCCTACAGTTCCTTTTTCCAGTAAATCTTCCGCGCGAGGCACCAGGCGGCGGCGTCGGCCGCCGCGCACCGGACGGTCACCAGCCAGGGCAGGGCGGCGGCCAGGCCGGGGGTGGGCGGGGGAAGAAGGCCCCGCTGGAAGAGCAAAAGCAGAGCCATGCCGCCGCCGAAGAAGAGGATGAACACAAAGTAGAGGGCCGCCCGGCTGCGGCTCACCCCCAAGAGCAGGAGAAGGGGCAGGTTGACGGCGTTGACCGCCAGGGCCAGGCCGGTACAGACCAGCACCGCCAGGGACAGAGCGCTCTCCGGCCCCTCCATCAGGGCGGTGAGGAAGAGGGAAATCCCGCCGCTGAGGGCGGCCAGCAACAGGGCAAGCAGGTACTTGCCGTCCACCGTCCCGCGCCGTCCGGCGGGGGTGGCGGCGGCGTACCGCTCCCAGTGCACAGCCTCGTCATAGCTGAAGCAGGTGGTGGGGAGAAGGGTGCCGTAGAGAACCGCCAGGCCGCACAGAAAAGAGGCGTCCAGCACTCCGGCGGCAGTGAGCGCCAGATAAAGCCCCAGCAGGAGGGCATAGTACCAAAGCTGCCGCCGGAGCAGCAGCCAGTCCTTGCAGAGCAGTCCGGCCATGCTTAGAACTCCTTTCGGGCATAGATGGCCTGGGCAATACAGTAGGAGAGGGCGAAGCCGCCCACGGCCAGGATGGCAAGCAGGCCGGGCAGGGCGGTGAGCACCCACGCCGGGGGCGCGGGGAGGGCGAGGCCCCGGTCGGCCGCCAGGCCCAGCAGGGCAAAGCCGGCGAAGACCAGTAAAAAGAGCGCCATGCTCACCATGCGGGCCTTCTCCGCCCCAAACTTGAGCAGCAGGGGGAGCGCCACCGCGTTCATGATCAGGGCGATCCCCGCACAGGCCAGGGCGGACAGCAGCAGCTCGGACAGGGGCTCCTCCAGCCCGCCGGCCAGGGCCAGCACGACCAGCAGCAGGGAGACAAACACGGTGCTGGCCAGGGTCACCAGCAGGGTGAACAGGTACTTGCCTGTCACCACCCCCCGGCGGCAGGCCGGGGTGGCGATGGCGAAGCGGTTCCAGCGGCTCACGTCGTCGGAGGTGACGGTGGTCATAGGGGTGATCAGGGACATGAGCACCACCATGCCGCACAGCACCGAGGCGGTGAACACTCCCGACAAGCACAGGCCGCCGTAGACCAGGAAAAAGACCAGGTAGGTAGTCAGATGGCCCTTAAGGGCCAGAAAATCCTTGTAGATGAGGCCGGTCATCGGGCATCCCCCTTTACGGTAAAGACCATAATATCCTCCAGCGACACCGGCTCCACCGCCAGCTCGGGGTGGAACCGGGCGAAAGCCCGCCGGTTTTTCACCAGGGCCTCACAGCCGAACTGGCCGGAGCGCACCCCCACCAGCAGGGCGGGGTCCACCCGCTCCAGCTCGGAGCGGCCGCACACCAGCTTGCCGTAGGTGTCCAGCAGCTCATCCTTGGCCCCCGACACCGCCACCCGCCCCCTGTGGAGGTAGGTCACATAGTCGGCCACCTTCTCCAGATCGCTGGTGATGTGGCTGGACAGGAGAATGGCGTGCTCCTCGTCCTGAATGAACGCCAGGAACTCGTCCAAAATTTCGTCCCGCACCACCGGGTCGAGGCCGGAGGTGGCCTCGTCCAGGATCAGCAGCTTGGGCCGGGCGGCAAAGGCCGCCGCGAGGGACAGCTTCATCTTCATGCCCTTGGAGAAGGTCTTGACCAGCTTTTTGCTGGTGAGGCCAAATTTCTCCAGGTAATGCTGGTACAGGGCTCCATCCCAGCCGGGGTAGAGGCGGGCGAGAATGTTCCCCACTTGGGGGGCGGAGAGGCCGTCGTGGAAGGTGGTCTCGTCCAGCACCACCCCCACCTGGGCCTTGACCGCCCGCTCGTCCGCCAGGTTGTCCAGGCCCAGCACCTGGATCTCCCCGCCGTCCCGGCGGATCAGGTTGAGGATGCACTTGATGGTGGTGGACTTGCCCGCGCCGTTCTCCCCGATCAGGCCCATGATGGTGCCGCCGGGTACGGTGAAGGACACGTCGTCCAGCTTGAAGGAGCCGTAGTCCTTGGTGAGATGGGACACTTCCAATGCGTTTTTCATAGTGTTTCGTCTCCATACAGAAGGTTGAGGGTCTCGGTGAGCTCGGCCAGGGTGACGCCGCCGGCCTTGGCGACGTCCACCGCATGGGACAGGTGCTCCTCGGCCCGGCGGAGGGTGTCCTCCCGCACCAGCTCCGGGTTCTGGGGCGCCACAAAGCACCCCTTGCCCGGCACGGTGGTGAGAAAGCCCTCCCGCTCCAGCTCCTCATAGGCCCGCTTGGTGGTGATGACGGAAATGCGCAGCTCCTTGGCCAGCAGCCGCATGGAGGGCAGGGCCTCGCCCTCCTTCAGCTCTCCCCGGAGAATGAGGCCCTTCATCTGCCGGGTGATCTGGTCATAGATGGGTACGCCGCCGGAATTGCGGATGATGATGTCCATGGTACACCTTCTTGATGTCATACTGTATATATTCAGCATACACAGTATGACATATGGAATTCCCCTTGTCAAGAGGGAAAATGAGGGTTACACTGTTGGTAGCTACAAAGGGGGTTGGAAAGCATGTACGCACCCATACTGGAGATTGACACCAGGAAAATCGAGGAGAACGCCCGAAAGCTCCACACCTTCTGCGCCCGGCGGGGGGTGGAGCTGGCCTTTGTCACCAAGGGCTTCTCCGCCCGCCCCGGGGTGATCCGGGCGGCCCGGGCCGGCGGCGTCACCCGCTTCGCGGACAGCCGCCTGAAAAACATCATCGCCGCCAAGACCGCCATACCCGGCCTGCACTACCTGCTCATCCGCATACCCGCCATTGACGAGGCCGAGGAGGTGGTGCGCTGGGCTGACTGTAGCCTCCAGAGCCAGATTGAGGTCATCCGCGCCGTGTCCGATGCGGCCGTCCGGCAGGGGAAGATTCACCCCATTATGCTCATGGTGGACGTGGGGGATCTCCGGGAGGGGGTATTCGGCCGGGAGCAGTTGGAGGAGATTGCGGGGCAGATTCTGGACTGTACCGGTGTGGAGCTGGTGGGCCTGGGCACCAACGTGGGGTGTTACGGAAGCATCCTCCCCTCGGTGGAGAACACACAGATCCTGGTGGAGTTGAGGGACTTCCTCAATGAGAAGTACGGCTTCCATATCAAAACCCTGTCCGGCGGCTCCACCTGTACACTCAAGCTGCTGGAGGAGGGGCGGCTCCCTGCGGGCATCAATCACCTGCGGGTGGGCGAGGGGCTACTCTACGGCGAAGACACCACCGGCATGCGCTTTCTGGAGGGGTACCATACCGACGCCTTCCACTTCAAGGCCCAGGTGGTGGAGCTGCGCCGCAAGCCGTCGGTGCCCATCGGGGAGCACGGCCGGGACGGCAAGGGGGAGCTGCCCGAATACCCCGACCGGGGGGTCCACCTGCGGGCCATCTGCGCCGCAGGCAAGCAGGATGTGGCCTGGGCCGCCCTCACCCCCACCCTGCCGGGGGCGGAGATGATCGGCGCCAGCTCCGACCACCTGATTGTAGACGTGGAGGGGTGCGGAGGCCGGGTAAGGGTGGGGGACTGGCTGGACTTCCGCTGCGGCTATATGGCGGTGCTGGACGCCACCACCTCCGCCTATGTGGACGTGCGGGAGGTGTGAACGGCCTCCTCCGTGGGCAGAACGAAAACGAGAGCGGAAGCCGGATGGCCTCCGCTCTCGTTCACTTTGTCGAAAAAGCCTCGCAGAGTTCGCACCCGCAGGCGCGAAGCAAATAAAAGCCGTTTTCTCCAGCGGCATGTACGCCGGAGAAAGCACTTCTCAGCCCGCGCGCGGTGGGCTGCATCCGGCTCGAAAAAGCGGCGAAACCGCTTTTTCGACGGTCAAAGAAAGCGGAAGCCGTCCGGCTTCCGCTCTCTTTGGTTGGATTCACTTACTTGTGGTCCACGGAATACATATGGGTGATGAGGTCCAGCACCTTGTTGGAGTAGCCGATCTCATTGTCGTACCAGGACACGACCTTCACGAAGGTGTCGGTCAGGGCGATGCCGGCGGTGGCGTCGAAGATGGAGGTGCGGGTGTCGCCCAGGAAGTCGGAGGACACCACGGCGTCCTCGGTGTAGCCCAGGATGCCCTTCAGCTCACCCTCGCTGGCCTTCTTCATGGCGGCGCAGATCTCGTCGTACTTGGCGGGCTTGGCCAGGTTGACGGTCAGGTCCACCACGGAGACATCCAGGGTGGGCACGCGCATGGACATGCCGGTCAGCTTGCCGTTGAGGGAGGGGATGACCTTGCCCACGGCCTTGGCGGCGCCGGTGGAGGAGGGGATGATGTTGCCGGCCGCGGCACGGCCGCCCCGCCAGTCCTTCATGGACACGCCGTCCACGGTCTTCTGGGTGGCGGTGGTGGAGTGGACGGTGGTCATCAGGCCGTCGGTAATGCCCCAGTTGTCGTGCAGCACCTTGGCGATGGGGGCCAGGCAGTTGGTGGTGCAGGAGGCATTGGAGACAAAGTTCATGCTGGAGTCATAGGTCTCGTGGTTGACGCCCATGACGAACATGGGGGTATCGTCCTTGGAGGGGGCGGACATGACCACCTTCTTGGCGCCGGCGTCGATGTGGGCCTGGGCCTTCTCCTTGGTCAGGAACATGCCGGTGGACTCCACTACATACTCGGCGCCCACCTTGCCCCAGGGGATGTCCTTGGGATCCATGCAGGCGAAGAACTTCACAGTCTTGCCGTTGACGATGATGGCGTCGTCGGTGTACTCAATGGTGCCGTCAAACTGGCCGTGCATGGTATCATAACGCAGCATGTAGGCCATGTAATCGGGGGTCATGAAGGGATCGTTGATACCCACGAACTCGATGTCGGAACGGGAGATACCCGCGCGGAACACCAGACGGCCGATCCGGCCAAAGCCATTAATGCCAACTTTAATGCTCATAATGAATCGCTCCTTCGTTCTAATTTGATTCTTAAATGATTTCCAATTGCGCGCCTCCATTATAAACGAATCCGCGCCGAATGAAAAGGGGGAAAACAGAAAACTTACTGGGGAAACTGTATAAATTTACACCGGCACTATCGGTAAACGCGGTGGTTTCGACATGATTCGACATTTCTGCTTGAGCGGCGGGTCGGATTTTGCTATACTGACGTTATCATACCCTTACAACTTTACGGAATTCCTGCGCAAGCTATGGCAGGACTGGAAAGGAGGTCGGCGGCATTTGGATGAGAAGAGAGAGGATCTGGGACCGCTCCTGGTAGAGCAGTTCCGTCAGCAGATGAACAACCTGTCCGCAGCGATTCAGTTGCTCACGCCGGTGGTGCGGGAGAAGGCGGGGCCGCAGTACGACCCCTATTTGGCCATTCTGCACCAGAGCCTGTACCGGTTGATTCGTATGGTGGGCAATCTTGAGTATCTGGAACTGCCTGAGGGAGAGCTCCCCCTGCGGGAGGGCACGCTGGATCTGGCCGGGCTGTGCCGGGAGCTGGGGGAGCAGGTGTCTCCCCTGACGGCGCTGGCTGGCATCCGCTTTTCCTATGAGGAGGAGATAGGGAGCCTCCTCACCCATGGAGACGGGGCCCAGCTCCGGCGGCTGCTGCTCAACCTGATCGCCAACGCCGTCCGCGCGGCGGGAGAGGGCGGAGAGTCCCGCCTGGCCCGCCGGGGCGGGCGGGCGATCCTCACCGTGTGGGACAACGGACCGGGTTTTCTCCCGGAAACCGATGAGCGGGAGCTGCTTCAGCGGCCGGGCAGCCTGGGTCTTGGACTGAAGGTGGCCCGCCGCATCGCCGCCCTCCACGGGGGGAGCATCGTCTTTGAGCAGCGGGAGGAGCGGGGCTCCCGGGCGATCGTGTCCCTGCCCCTCCGGCCGCCGGAGCCGGGCGAGCTGCTGAAAACGCCCCGGATGGGGTTTGACGGCAGCGGCGGATTTTCCGACACGCTCATCGAGCTGGCGGGCGTGCTGCCCTACCGGGCCTTTTTCCCGGAGGACGTGGAGTAATACAGTGCAGACGGCGCAAGGCGGAGGCCAGGCGCCGTCTGCATATCAGGGAGGAAAGGAAGGGAAAGAATTTAGTTGGGCAGGTATTCCAGGGGGTCAACAGTGGAGCCGTCCAGCGACATGCTGAAGTGCAGATGGCTGGCCAGGGCGCTCTCGGCGATGGCGGTGCCGCCCACCGAGCCCAGCACGGAGCCGGCGCCAACCGTGTCGCCCACCGCCACCGTGGGTACGGAGGCCAGGTTGGAGTAAGTGCTGGTCAGTCCGCCGCCGTGCTCCACCACAACGGTGGTGCCCATCATGGCGTCCTGGAGGACGGCGGTGACCGTCCCCGCGGCGGCCGCCTTGACCTCAGTACCGGCGGCGGAGGCGATGTCCAGACCGTCGTGGGTGCGCCAGTCGTCCATGGTGGGATTGTAGGAGAGCACCTCCAGGCTGTAGTCCGTCAGAATATCTCCCTGTACCGGCCAGGTAAAGACGGTGGGGGCGGCCTGTGGAGTGGGCTGGGGCGTGGCTGACGGCATCGCCGAGGGCGTGGCCGCCGGTACAGCCGGGGACGCGGGGACGGTGTGCTCCGGCGCAGGGGTGGCCGCCGGGCGGTTCATGAGGCCCGCGTCCACCGGCGTGGGCCGGGGAGAGGGGGTGACGGTGATCTGGGCGGTGCCCGCCACGGGGGCGTCCGGCTCATCCGGGGTGAGAGAGGAAAAGAGATAATAGCCCGAAATTCCTATTGCGGCGACGCAGAGGAACAGGACTATGTAGAAGCCCTTGCCCTCCAGAAAGTCGCCCATTCGTTTCAAGAATGGTTTTTTCATGCTGTTTAGCACCTCCGAGCCTATTGTGGACAGGCCTGGGCTTGGATATACATGGAAAACAAAAAAATTTCCCTTGACCTTCCACGGGGTACAGGGTGTATTAAGAGAACGGCAATTTAAGAAAATTTTAACTAGGTGCGGCTCTGGAGTGACTAAAGCTCTAGGCGTGTAGACAAAAAATGATACTAGCTCGTTACTAATACGTTACTAACGGCGGATTCTTGGTGATTTTGTCAGGCCAGTTTTTTTACCTCTTTGGCGAGATCGGCGGGGGTGGGATGAATGTAGGTGGCGGTGACGTTCCCCTTGAGGGAATGCCCCAGGAGCAGCTTCACTTTGATCTCGTCCACTCCAGCACGGCTTAGGAGGGTGGCGAAGGTATGGCGGCACCAGTGCGGGGTGGCCTCTGGTATGCCGAGCTGCTCTACCACTGGGGTAAACACCGAGATGCGGTAACGGTCGGAGGACATGCCTTTTTCCGCTGACAGCCATTGTTGCACGTAGGCGGAGATCTTGGGGTGGATCGGGATAATCCGGTCACGGCCTGCCGCGCTTTTCACACCGCACTGGAGGTAGCCACCATCCTCGGAGCGGTAAGCGAAGGGGGTAAGGGACAAGAACTCGCTGATGCGCAAGCCGGTATAGCACAGAACCATGGCCTCTGATGCGCCGGGAAAACCGGCCCGCGCCAGCTCCTCCAGTTTGGCAAGCTGGAGATCATTGAGCGCCCCCTTTTTGACCTTGATGTCGACGGTGGGGATATCTAAATACCGGGAGTAATCCTTCCCAATAATATCACGTTTCATGGCGTAGGCGTGCAATGCGCGGATCAAAATTGCATCGTTATTGATGCTGGACTGGGAGCGGCCCTCGTCCTCACCCTCGTCCAGGATGGCCTGCCACTCGTCCAGGGTAACGCTGCGCATTTTACGGGCGGCGTAGCGAGAGACACGCTGGTTCCAGGATGCCTTGTGGGAGGCAACAGAGGATTTCCCGCTCCTGGGGTACTCCCGCTCCGACCAGGCGGTATAGACCTGTTCCACGGTCCAGGAGAGCATATCCGCACTGGGGGTCTGCCCGGCGGCAGCCTTGCGGTTATACTCCTCCAGCGCCTCCTGGGCTTCCTGGAGCTTGGCGTGGTAGCTCAGCGCCACCTGGCGCACGTAGCCGTCTTTATCCCTGGCGGAGATCTTCACGATATAGGGCCGCCGGCGGTTGCCTGAGAGCTTTACAATGGAGCCGGTGCCGTTTGCACGTCGCATGAGTAGGCCCCCTTATTTTTTGGTGTGGCTGACAATCATCTCGGGCGGATTTAGGCCCCAGGAGACTTGCAGGGCGCTGTCCTGCCACAAAATGAGCTCCCGGCTGTAGACGCCGCACTCCACCCGAACGAGGCAAGAAGGGGCCTCCAGCGACGCAGAGACGCTGCCGCCGGGGCCTATACTGCCCAGGAGCTGCCCGTCCACGTAGACGGAGACGCCGGTGCTGGCGAGTTCATTGTTGACCTGCATTACGGTGATTTTCATGGCGTTTACTCCTTGGTATAATACAAATGTTCGATTTTTGGCGTTTTAAGAGACCGGGGCCGTGGCCCCGGCTCTTTGCTATTCTCCGTAATGTGTGCGGCACTGGGCAATCTCAATGCGCCCGTCCCGTATGCGGTAGACCAACCGGTGGGTGTCATCAATACGGCGGCTCCACCAGCCGGAGAGGTCGCCCTTTAAAGGCTCTGGCTTGCCGATGCCGTCATAGCCACTGCGGTCGATATCCTTGAGCAGTTGATTGATCCGCTTGAGCAGTTTCTTGTCCTGTTGCTGCCAGTAGAGATAATCTGCCCACGCCTCATCCTGCCACAGCTTATTCATCCTCCACCTCGATCAGCTCGTGGGCTTTGCCATTGCCAGCGTCCAGATCGGCGATGGCCCGGCGCAGGTGGGCCTGGTTGGTGGCGGAGTAGAAGGGATCCATCCGTACCTCGAAGGGCAGGCCGTGGCAGTACAGACACTGCTTGAGGAACATGGTGGTGGCGGTGGTCATGTTCAGGCCAAGGTCATTAAACAGGTTCTCGGCATCCTTCTTCAGGTTGTCATCAATGCGGATGTTGATGTTTGCCATACTATCATCTCCTTTGTGTATAGTATAGCATATGTGCGCACAATGTCAACACGGGTTGAAAGGTAAGATGTATCCAAATTGGACACGCTTATACGGACCCTTTGCCGTTATAGATATCGTTGCAGTACTTCGGTCAGAGTGTCCTTATAATTTCTGAGTTCATAAATATCAGATAGTGTAAATTTACGTTCTTTTTTGTTTTCGTCCGGGACAATCAAGGTTTTTTGATTGTCTGTCAGGCGAAGACGGCAAATCCATTTTCTGATGTTGCCCTTATACAGGATATTGATGTAAGACTCGGTATCCTTATATGTAATCTCATGGATGTCCACAAGGTCTGCAAACAAATTTTTTATAATGAAAAATGCCTCAAGTTCCTCCTCCGTTGTAACAATATTGGGGATTCGCTTCTCTTGCTCGACGGAATCTTCAGAAGGAGAAGGAATATCGTCAACGGGCTTTTGCTCGATAACGGAAACACTTCCACCGGAGCCGCCCAGGGCAGTTTTGATCTTATCATTCATCATCTCACTGATGAGGTCATTGAAGGCTTTCCGAAGGACAGGACGGAATTTTTCAATAACATTTTGTGTTTTTGGGCCAGAGTAGCAGCCTTGGAGGAAAAAGCGAATAAAGTCATCCGCAGGGGTATCCAGTTGTTCCGTAAAGACGCGCTTAAATTCATGGACGTACTTTAACTCAGATGCTGTACTAAAAATAGAATCAATATCAAAGACCGACTTTGAAAATTTCTTGAGTTCAGGAACCTGGTTCTCACGAACGTCCAAAATATTGATTGTCAGGAAGGGATCATCATCCATTTTGTTTGGGCTGTCCAGATCCGTATAGAAGCGATAGATAATACCGTTGGTGAGAATTGCAAACTTTGCTGTGGTGGTACCAAAATAGCGGAAGAGCTGAGAGTCATGCCGATCCAGATTTTCAGAAATGGACTTGCACTCAATGAGGATGACAGGCTGACCATCTCTGATGATTGCATAGTCAACTTTTTCACCCTTCTTTATCCCAACATCTGCGGTAAACTCAGGGACGAACTCTTGAGGATTGAACACGTCATAGCCGAGCATGGAGAAAAAAGGCATAATGATCGCAGTCTTCGTAGCCTCTTCGGTCTGAATGGAGTCCTTCATGCTCTCGACACGCTTTGAAAATTGCTTTAACTGATCGATAAAGTCCATAATCTGCGCTCCTCTTCTCCAATGTAAATGTGTCCAAGTTGGACACATTCATAAGTATTGATCCACCGCAATGTTACCATGCTTATACCAGCAGATGGCCTTGCGGACAAGATCCTCAGTAACACCGAAACGCTCGGCTAGATCCCAGACCTCTGTGCAGCCTTCGTGCGCGGCGGCCTCCAGAGCGTCCAGGGGAAGGAACTGCTCGATTTCCCACTTGTCGGCCCGGTTCTCATGCTTTTTCTTTACATCGCAGGCCGCCCAGCGGTTATAGAAGCTGTAGGTCATACAATGACCGACCTCGTGGCCCAGGGTGGTGAACTCGTCTGCTACAGTCTCGAATTTCCACGGGTCCAGCGCGATCGCACGCCGGTCAAGCGATGGAATGAAAATCGAGAAGGACTTGGCGAAGGGCATGGTGTACCAATCTACATCAATCCCCTGGTCCACGGCATAATCATAGAGCTCATAAAGATTCATTCCTGATCTTTCTTTTTCCTCCACTGTTCGGCCTTGAACCTGGCGTATTCGTACACATCATCCCACAGGGCCTCTCTCTCCTCGGGGCTCATATCCATGTCCCCACCAATGAATGCCGCCATGATGGTGTCACGGTCCAGCTCGTCCCCATTCTTCGGAGTGGGGGCGGGCTCTTTTTTTCCCCCTGTGAGCAGATATTCAACGGTTGTATTTAGGATTTCTGCAATTTGTGGGAGACGCTTCATGTATGATTCGGACTTTCTTCGCCGCCATTCACTTATTCTTGAAGCAGGAAGGCCGAGCTCTGCTGCAAATTCTCGTTGCTCACGGTATTTGTTATCCACTAGCTGGAAAATCCGGTCAACAGTGTCCAAAAGAATCACCCCTTGGCGATTTATACAAACTCTTTATAAAAGAGGAAGAAAGACAAAACCAACAAAAATTACAAATAACGTATTTTGTAATTGACAAACAGAAAAATCGGAATTATGATTTAACCACAGGTAAACCAGAGGACGCGGAAACGCCCGGGGAACGAAATCTAAGATTGAGACTCCTGCCCACGTTTGAACTCTATGAACGCAATAACCTCTTTCTGGCCTTCCGGGGTGAGGCTATTGAATTTGATCAAGAAATCTGGCGCTGGAGTGGGGGCGGGCTCTTTTTTTTCACCAGTCAGTAAATACTCCACCGAGGTGCCCAGAACTTCCGAGATCTTGGCAAGCCGCTTTGTATAGGAGGCAGAGCGTCTCCGACGCCAATCGCTTGCGGTGTCATCGGAAACCCCTACGAGTTTAGCAAATTCTCGCTGCTCCATGGGCAGGCGATCGAGGATTTCAAAAATCCGATCAACCGTATCCACTTCGCTCACCTCCAAAACGTAAAATTTCCGGGTGTGTTTTTGTTTAAACTTACAAAACCGGAGTTTTTCCGAAAATCTTATTGACAACCGGAGAAACTCCGGCTATGATTTAACCACAGGTAAACAAGAGGGCGCGGCAACGCCC
>ENA-UONU01001174-UONU01001174.1-human-gut-metagenome-genome-assembly--contig:-CS51-NODE-1174-length-21230-cov-5.000189_pt1 | contig 21230 bp, 19 predicted proteins | sample MGYA00242462_ERZ724009 | MGnify/ENA metagenome assembly ERZ724009 | reverse complement strand
ATATAAGCCTGATGTAATCTTTTCCAAAGGCGGCTTTGTAGCTGTACCTGTAGTTTTGGCCGCCAAACATTATAAAATCCCTGTGATCATTCATGAGTCGGACATGACTCCAGGACTGGCCAATAAAATATGCATCCCCTCTGCCGCGAAAATATGCTGTAACTTTCCTGAAACAATGAAGTATCTTCCCGCTGATAAAGCCGTCCTCACTGGCTCCCCGATCCGCGAAGAACTTCTAAAGGGAGACCGCACTTCCGGCCTCTCCTATGCTCATCTTTCTTCAGACAAACCGGTTCTCCTGGTGATCGGCGGAAGTCTTGGCTCTGTAGCAGTAAATAAAGCAGTTCGTTCTATCCTTCCCCGTCTTCTTAGCCACTATCAGGTCATTCACATCTGCGGCAAGGGAAACCTGGAGGAAAGTATGATCGGCACAGAAGGGTATGTACAGTATGAATATGTGGATGCTCCTTTAAAGCACCTGTTTGCAGCTGCTGATCTGGTCATATCCCGAGCCGGAGCCAACTCTATCTGCGAGCTTCTGGCCCTGCGAAAACCGAACCTTCTGATTCCATTATCTGCTTCCGCCAGCCGGGGAGATCAGATCTTAAATGCAAATTCCTTTGAGAAGCAAGGATTCAGCAAGGTGCTGGAAGAAGAATCCCTGTCCGAGGATACTCTTTACCATGCGGTAGAAAATCTTTATCAAAACCGCCAGACTTATATTCATGCAATGGAACAAAGTCAGTTGAATCATGCTGTCACTTCCATTATGGAATTAATCCAGGTTTATGGGGAATCTCCTTCTGTCATAAAATAAAAATCAGTAATGATCCGGAGGGCGGAAAATCTTTTCCGCCCTCCAAAGCAAACTCAAAAACATCACGTTAAGGCCAATCTTCCCTTTTCAGCAGCTTTTCCAAATACTTTCTGATACGGCTGACTCTGGAATAACAGGCTTTTTCTGTAATTCCCAGTGCATTACACACTTCTCTCGTAGGACGTCCTTCGATCAGTCTCAGTGCAGCCACCTGACGCCAGCTTTCCGGAAACTTTTCAATTTCTTCCAAAAGAGCCTGACAGCGCTCCTTACTGATTACATAATCCTGCAGATCAAAACATCTTTCATACAAAGCCAGTTCATCGCCAGCAAGATTATCTTCATCTAACTCTCCATATACCTGATGCTTTGACCGGCGGTGGAAATCCATACAACGGCTCTTCAATATACGGATCAACAAAAATTTCTTCTTTTCATCTGGTATATCCAAAGAATATTGATGATGTGCATAGGAGACAAAAGTGTCTTGTACCAAATCTTCAATGTAATCCATAGGAACATCATTTATATATGCGATCTTCCTCAGATAAAGCTCATAGGAACAGTACATTTCTTCAAACAGCCGCTTCTCTTCTGCATTCATCTTTTGGATATTCATTCTCTCTTCAAGCAGCTTTTAACCCTCTCACCAATCTCGTTCAATTCTTCTGGCGTTGATTTACCCGGATCCCAGCTCACCATCCTTGGGCCTCCCTCATATCTTGGTATCACATGCATATGGAAATGGAATACCGTTTGCCCAGCTGCCTCTCCATTGTTCTGTACCAGATTAAAACCAGTGCATCCCAATGCCTCCTTCATCGCTGCTCCTATTTTTGCACCTAAAGGAAGTACTTTTGCAGCTACTGCCGGATCCAGCGCACAGACATCTGCAAAATGCTGTTTTGGAAGAATCAGAGCATGTCCTTTGGAAGCTGGTCCCAGATCCAGGATCACCCGGAAATCTTCATCCTCATACAGCGTAACAGATGGAATCTCTCCATTTGCTATCTTACAAAAAATACAGTTTTGATCGGTCATTATGACTCTCCTCCTTCTGCTGCTATCACACAGCCCTAATTTTTTAAATACCAGAAATCAGGTTCCTTTGTTAGCCATATTGTCCGTCCTTCCTGATCATTTCCCGCTATTGATGTCCGGAAACATTTCATCCTATTTATCAACGCTTTGTCCGGTTTTTAATAATATTTAATCTTAACACACTTTAAAATGATTGTTAAGTAGCTTTGATGCAATATAGTTCATTTCCTTTCCGTTGATACCGGAATATAATTCCTTCCATCACCTATCTTTCAGCTAAAAATATAACCCTTATCTGCTATATAAACAGAATCACCGCTTCCTATCTCTACCGTCTCATTTGCCTCCAGCAGCTTTCCTCTTACTTTAGTTCCATTAGTAGAATTTAAATCCGTAATCGTAAAACGGCTCTGATCCTGATCCAGCCGCACATGAAGGCGGCTGACTGCCTCGTTCTGCAGTACGTAATCTGCTAAATCTTTATGTTTTCCGATAACAAACGGAAAATAAGATAGTTCAATGTCTTCTCCCGAACCATCCAGGGCTGTTAATCGGTGAATTTCCTGTCTATTACAGGAACGTTCTGATAAAAGAACTGTCTGAAAACATTCTGCTCTTATTTGTCCAGACTTATCTCCCAACATCTTTTCCGTATCCTGCTTCCAGCCTATATGCTCATTTTTATCCGTCTCATTTTTAATGATCCCATTTCGGTTTAGCCCATTCCCAGAAAATTCGTTCTTATTAAATTCGTTCTTACTAAATTCATTCTCCCTAAATACATTCTCCCCAAATACATTTTTACCGGATTCATCTTCCTCCTCATTATATAAAATTCTCCATGTATCCTCTTCCTCTATTCTGCTCGCCTTTTCTGTCCGCTCCCTTTCTGATCCTCCCATTTTCTTATAAAGTAAAAGAATGATCAGCCGCAGCGCCATCAAAACAAACAACAGGCCAGCTGCCAGAATAATCAGCAGTTTCCCATGATTTACAAGCATATTTTTCCCCAGAAAGAACCATGTACAAGTCGGAATCATAAAAATCACTGCAAGCCATATTAAAAAAATGTTCCACAATGGAATCAGCCCTCTATTCTTTTTCTGGTTTTTTGATCCATTTTTTAACTGCCTCTCCTCCGGCTCATCTTTCTCATCTTTTATTCTGGAGTGATCGTTTTCTTCTGTTCGGATTTTATTTGATTCCTCTCCCCCGCCTTCCTCCAGTTCCGTTTCCCCATACTTTGTTTTTTTATTATTTTTTTCAAAAGATATAAGAGCCATGAGGTCTTCTATCCCGCTATTCTCTTTTAAGCTTTCCTGATACAGCCCGTAAGCGAGCACTACACATTCGCGGTCTCTGTGATCAATACGTTTTAAAAGAAGCTGCAAAAAACAGCTGAGTTTCTGCTGAAATATACCCTCTTTTCCAGGAATAAGGCAGAATCCAGCTTGAAATAATTCCGGTTCCACATAAATATACTCCGGTTCCAGTAAAATTCCTCCGCCATTTAACAGATACTCCTCAAGTCCCGTCAATGCATTGTGAAGCTGGATCATAAGCTGTACGATCTCCTCTTTGGTAATAAAACGTACCTCCAGAAGACGGCTTAGCGGCTGGCGGGAAGTAATATCATAGCAATAAGAGGCAATCCCGTCCTCGTAGGTGACGTACATCCTTAATAATCCACGGATGTGGTTTTGAGACAGCATCTGTGCCTCATACCCGATTTCCCCTTCCTCCTCTATCACAAGATAATTGCGCTTTGTCTCTCTCTTATAGCTAATCTTCATGCTGTACCACCAATTTTTTGATCAGGGTAACCTTCCTTAAAAATAATTCCGGTCTGAACGCCTCTGCCTCTATGCTTTTGGACCACGCATCGCCCGTTCCAACTCCCGTTACCCGTTTTCCTGCCTTTGCAACATTCATATCCCAGTCTGAAAATGCCATCAAAATTTCCTTCTGATCCATAACGCTGTCTGTTGATGCAGCTAAATTTTCCAACGTTCCATGGCGTCCCTTTTCCACTGCTTGATGAAGCTTCATAGCCTGCGCCGTCTCATCGTGTATTCTGGCCGCATTTTGAAAAATAGTTACCATAACGATCAAAATAAAGGCCATGATCCAAGAAGCTTCTACTGTAAAGCTTCCCGGAAGTCCTTCATTTTTACACTTTCGCCTTCTGCCTTTTTTGTCTGTCCATCCTTCGCTTTTTATCATTTTTCGCCTATCTCCGCTTAAAAAAGCAGTATTCCAAATCCTACTGGTACTAAAAAAGGAATAAATGGAATCTTACGTCCCCCTATATCCTCCCCTTGAATGACTGACCAAACCATAATGATCCCGGAATAAAGAAAACAAAGCATAAGCCCTCCAGCTAATAAAAGCAAATTAGCCGCTGCACCCAGGTATAACCCGGATACTACAAAAAACCACCCATCTCCCTCACCAATTGCCCCTTCCGTAATCTTTGAGAGAAATAAAACGCCTGCTCCCACTGCTGCTCCTGCCGCCAGGTTCCCTATATTCATTCCCAGCATTTTCCAAAGATCCCCATATTCAACTTGATTCCATAAAACCCTGCTGCTAATACACAGCTGGATTATGCGAAGCCCCACTGCTCCTATGCCGGATGCCATCAAAAGGAATACTCCTATTTTTCTTCTCCTCAGATCCTGCCAGGCTCCCCAAAACAACATAATCACAAATCCTGTCTTTAAAAGCCCTGCCGACACTCGCCAAGCCTTTTCCATTCCAGATATGGCTTCCATTTTATCTTCTCCTATTCCCATGTACATTGCCGCCTTGTTTTATTGTCTCCACAGTAAGAACATTCTCCCAAATACTCTACTTCTGACAGAGATACAGAACGGACATACGCAATGATAGAACGGCATTCCGGTAATCTGTGATAACTGCTGCTATAAGGCATAACATAAACCGTTTCCCCTGTATGCCCTCCTTCCCCACAGATTTTGCAGGCCGAATATTTTCTGCCGGCATCGTTGCGCAGCTCATCTATTTGGCTGATAGGCACTGCTTTTAAATCATTGTAAAGATAATGACATGTTCTAAGCCGATGATAGCGGGTAGGATTTTTTCCTATAAACACGATCTCCTCTCGATCCCCCTGCCCGTCTTCCTGTCCTTTTAATCGTCCTCCCTCTGCACCGTTCCACATTCTGCGGCTGCAGATCTGCCGAACTGGAATACTATTAAGACCCAGAACAGAAAAAGGGAGACGCATCCGGTACTCCATAACAATCCGTACCATCTGATCTTTTCCTATGTCCGTTCCTTCAAAGGATACATCTTCCACCCATTCCCTATTGATCTGTCCCATCACCCGGGAAGATGCATAGCTAGCTGCCAGAATAGCTATTCCTTCCCTTGCCCCGTAACTTCCTTCTTCCTCACCTGCCTGATCCCCTTGCGATGCCCGTCCTATATGGATTTCCATGCCATTCTCCATGCTACGGAAACAGTACTCTACATATGCATACTGGCTCATTTCTTCTCCTACTGATTCCAAAACCGCCTGGATCTGTCTCTGACGATCCATCATACGCATAGGCATCATAAGGCAAAAACAGAAAAATAAAAACAGGGACAGACTGAGAGCCGCCTCCACAGACAAGCTCGCCTCCAATTGGAAGGAGGCCCATGATAATGCCCCTTTTTTCTTTTTTACTTGGTTATGTGCCTGGAGAGGTGCACTTCTTTTTGGAGTCTGCGATTGAATTTTTTTATTTTGTTTGAAAAAAAGGGACATCATCATGAACCTCCTTCCCACTTCTATATACTTTTGCATGCTTTTATCTGCTTTTAAATCTCCTCAAACCATTTTGCCGGCTCTTTCCTTCTCCTCTGATCTTTATGGACTCTTATAGGCTTCCAAATAGCTCCCGCCTACCTCCATACAGACATCATAAGAATAGCTGCTTTCTTTGTTTTTCCACAATCCACTACAAAAAAACACATGTTTTCCACTAACGGTTGTCTCTATATCCACATTGCATACACAGTGATCCAGCCGAAAATCCGGTTCTGTTCTTCTGATCTTCATTTGGATCACGTCCATTAACCGATAAAGCTTCTCCTCATTTCAGCCACCCAATATTAAAATTCTCAGATACCCTTTATAATCAACCCCCTTCCTTTTTCCCTGGCCACTTCCGTCCCTGTCTTCTCCTGGATTTTCCATCGCCTTATTCACCGCTAAGCTTTTCTGCTTTCCAATCTCTAAAAGCCCATCCAGATCCAGTCTCCAATCGGATCCTGCCTTTATAAAAGGAATACAGCCACCTTCCAAAAGACAGCGGACATCTAAAAGAGCTTCCCCAAAAGCCCATATCTGCATGATAAAAAAAGTAAGGATAGAGACGAGAGGCAGCATTCCTATGCTCCCTGCCACAGTCAAAGCCAGTCCTCTGGCTTCCTGCCGCTTCTTTCCGTCCGCCAAAATATGGAGCATATTCAGTCCTGACCTCAAAGTTACCAGCCTTAGGACTGTGCCTTCCAGATTTTCCCTGTCATATTTTTTCCCCTGAATAATATACTCCAGCTCATAAAAATCTCCTTGTGCTAATTCCCTCTCAAAGCTTTCAAAAAATCGTATCCCATACTCTCCTATAACCAGACGGTCTAAACATGGGCCGAATACCCCCGGCATGTTTTGTTTCCCTGTTTCATCCGAATATTCTAAACCGGAGGGGCTTCTGGTCTTATCTGCCTTATTGGATCCTTGTTTTGCATAACGGTTCCTTGACGGTGTTCCATCCAATTTTAAAGCAGTACCTGAGACTACCGTCTGCTCAGGCAGGACAAGCTCCAACAATCCGCTGGAAGCCATTCTCCCTATCTGTTCTAAATATCCCTCCTTTTCCTTATCCTTTATGCCAAACTCCACTCCCAGAGTCAGCATATCATACTGGTTCCATTGTCTTTTTACGGGATCCCACAATGCTTCTTCATCTAACTCGTCATCCTCGTCCTCCGGCTCCCAATTATCAATATATTCCATCACCTCCTCAGCCATATGTATGACATTTTCCAGCCACTGGGTTCGCTTTTCACTCAATTCTTTTAAGTGCACTACTTCTCCCCGGCGCTCCCCATCGCGGGCCACATAGGATTCATACTGACGGATCTCCTCCTCCAGATCTGACTTTGTCTGTTCTCTTAAATCCCTGGATTCCTCCTCAAATTTTTTTCTGTCTTCTTCCAGCTTTTTGATCATCGCATCAGCCTTTTTTTCATAGTCGTTTACTTGGCCAGGAAGCTTTTTGAGAACCTTGATGATCTTTTCTGCTTTTCTGATAAAACCGCGCCCATCCAGATCTTCCAAACATTCTTTTGCCTCCTCCCACAAATTTTTCTGAATTTCAAGGGTTTCAGCAATGGCTTCCAATGATTTTTCTAACTTCACAGCCCCTTTCGTATTATCCCCATAAGTTTGGGAAATACGGCTGACGCCTCCGCTCTCCTTCCAGTCTTCCAGAAGCTTTCCTGCTTCGGGCTCGCTCATAGCATCCCATTCTGTATCAAAAAGCCCATATTTCATATAATCCAGCACCTCTTGCTGAAAATAGATCCCATTTCCCTGTGTCAGATCTGCAATATCTGTAAAACGAGTGCTATGCTGTCTCATTGGATACCAGTTTTCTGTTTCTAAATATGGCTGAAGAAAATCTTCAAATTCTTTCTCTAAACTCTCTGCTCTATCATACTCTAAGCCAAAAATCCGGTAATTCTCCCATAACCCTCTGTGATACTGGGCCATAAGGGAATCCGATGCGGAATCAACAGCCATTCTCAAATAACATCTGGCCCCTGCTGTGCGGGCCGATTCCACGATCACACACAGCAGGGCACTGACGCTTATTAAGATCATTGCTAAAAACAGAGTAATCTCGCCTCGCTCTGACATCAATATACCTCTTTTGACTGGTTATTGATCTCCTTAAAAATATTCTGCAAAAGTGTTGTGATCTGCTTTTTAAAGATAATGACCAGACCGATAAGAACCACCAATATTAGAACTAATTCAATTACTCCTACCCCATCTTCCTCGGACCATAGTCTGTCTATTTCCCTTTTTAATTTCTTTCCTGCTGCATTTCTGTTTTTCTTTAGCCCCATCCGTTCTTCTGCTCGTTCCATTTTGTTTTCCTCTCCCATAAAATCCTCCTTCTTTCGTATATTGGATCAACATTCCTTTTAACAGTTCTCCTTTGCATTGACGGTTAACAGAAGCTGCTCCCCCTGTACGGCAGGCTACTTAAATTCCATTAAGGCTGGCAAAGCAACCATTACCATCACCACTGCCAGAAGCAAAAATAACGGAAGCAATAGCTTTGTTCCTGCTTCTTCCCCCAGACGCCTGGCCTGATGTTTTCTCTGCTCAAATGCTTCTGCCATCTCGACCCTAAGTGTATCTCTCAGTCTTTTGGAACCGTTTTTCCGATTTTGTTCCAGCAAAGCTGCTAATTTCATATAAGAAGGGATACCACACCGTTTTCCAAATTCCTCATATGCCTTGCCTTCCGGCATTCCTCCCCTCATCTGGCAGCTGGCCTCATACATTTCCTCATAAGCATATCGCGATTTTTTACTGTGCTTTTCCTTTCCCCGGTTATAATCCTGCACAATGCATTCCCAAGCGGTGCGTATACTCATACCTGCTCCAAGAAAAATTACCAGCCTTGAGAGAATCTCAGGATAATCCAATGCCAGCTGCCGCTTTCTTCGTTCCTGTTCTATATGGATCTGTTCCTTATCCCGAAGGCCCATGAGAACAGCCCCTACGATCCCCAACCCTAATATAGGAAAAAATACTCCTTCCTTTTCCAGCTGATAAGACAGCTTTTTCCCTTCATATTCCCTAGGAAGCTGGAGAAAAGGGGTATATGCCTGTTTTCTGTCCTCCTCTTTCAGATACTGTAAAAATGATTCCCGCGCTCTCTCCTCATCTGTCTGTTCCGGTGGAAGAATCCGCAAAGTTACCCTATGCTCCATGGGCCATGTCCCCTCTGTCATTCGTACCCTGAGAACCGCATTTTCTCTTTCTTCCCCTGTTTTTCTGTTTTTCAGCTCATCCCCCTGTATCTCTCCAAAGGAATTTAGGATTTCAGGTGTCTCCGATTCCCATTTTAGATGTATGCCATAATCAGAAAGGTAGGTTGGAAGATTTAAATTATGTCTGATCTGATCTATCGAATGATTTTCCCCCAGGATCAATTCTGGAAGCTGCTCTATGACCCTCTCGTAGGTATGATACGCTTCCTCTTTGGTATATCCCTGCTCCATCAAAGGAAGTTCTAATAAAACAGGTTTTTCACTCACCCCCGCCACCTGCAGTCTGTATACCGTCTCCCCTTGTCCATACCCATTTCTTTCCAATCTTCCATCTTCGGACAATCCATTTTCCCTTCCCGCTGCAAAGGCAGCAGCAAAAGCCAAAATCAGTCCTGACAGCAGACATACTATCTGCTTTTTTCCAAAGCAGGAAAAAAATCCTTTCATTTTCCCCTTCCCCATTTCCTATACCTCAATATCCATGATCCGGTTTGCCAATAATAAGGCTGAGCCGTAAACAGTAAGGCAGACTGTCATCACCGCCCTTCCCATCCACGTCTGATACATAATGTTGAAAAATCCCGGAGAAGTTATATCAATATAAAGTACAATTAAAAATGGAATCCAATTCATAATTCTCTGTTCAAAGATCCTTGAAGCCAGCATGGTATAAATTTCTTCTTTCACCTGAACCTTATCCCGGATAATTCCGGCAGTCTGGCTGATCACTTCCACCAGATTCCCTCCGCTTCGCTTTGCCGCAGCCAGCACCTGGGTAAAATGATCTACGTCTTCCAATCCGCTCCTTCTCCCAAAATCCATAAACAGTTCCTCCACATTCCGGTTCATATGCAGTTCTCTCGAAATCATATCAAATTCCTGCACAATCATTCCGCTGCCTCCATACAGTGTCTCCAATTCTATGACACTCAGTGACATCCCGTTCTCCAACGAATATCCTGCTTCCAGAAACGAAGAAAGGATCTGGATCCCTTCTTTAAATTGGATCTCCAGCTGTCTGAACCGCTCATTTTTTAAGCTGCGCTTCTTATATAAAGGATATAAAAAACCCATAGGGATAAACAGAAAAAAGATCAGCCAGCTCCGATAAAAAATATAGGCTGCCATTCCCCACACAGCCACTCCCTGTCCCCCATAAACCATCCACTGCCATATTGTTAGATCGTATACGGTATAATCCCTGTTATCCGATTGGTTTTTTCCAAAAATTAACCTTTGATCAGACAGCCTTCTTCTGGCTTGATCCTCCACCCTCCTCCCCACCCTCCGGGATAGCCTGGCAAAGCCGGTCTTCGTCCCGGTTGTATTCAAACAGCGGCTCCAGCTCCACCTCACCATTTTTTATTCCTCCCACTCTTACGATCGAAAGAACCCTTCTCCTTCCATCCTTCAGCCTTCCTAAATGCACGATAATATCCAATGCGGATACAATTTGTCCGCGGATTGCTGCCAAGGGTAAATCTGCAGCCATAAGCACCATGGTTTCTAACCGGCTGATCATATCTTTTGGACTATTTCCATGTCCGGTTGAAAGGCTTCCCTGATGTCCAGTATTCATAGCCTGAAGCATATCCAATGCTTCTCTCCCCCTTACCTCCCCCACTACAATACGGTTTGGATTCATTCTCAGCGCTCCTTTGATCAGCTGGCTCATAGTAATCTCGCCTTCTCCCTCTGTATTTGCATTCCTGGTTTCCAGACGTACAAGGTTGGGAACGTGAATAATCTGAAGTTCTGCTGAATCTTCTATGGTGATCACGCGTTCCTGCGGGGGAATATAGGCAGAAAGAGCATTTAAAAAGGTTGTCTTTCCTGAGTTCGTTCCCCCACTGATAAACATATTTTTCCCTTCTTCTACCAAATTCCCCAGATATGCTGCTGCCTCCGCGCTGATTGCCCCAAACCGGATCAATTTTTCCATGGTAATAGGCTCTGGAAACTTTCGTATAGTCACTGCCGGCCCATCTAAAGCTATGGGCGGAAGAACGATATGAACCCGTGACCCATCCTCCAGCCTGGCATCTGCCATGGGGGATGAGACATTTACCACACGGTTTACCCGGCTCACAATTTGCTGGATAATATCCTCCAATTGTTCGGGACGCTCAAATTTTCGATCCCACAGCTCCATCTTCCCATTTCTTTCTATAAAAATGGTTCCCGCTCCATTTACCATGATCTCCGACACGCTTTTGTCATCGATTAACTCCTGTAAAATATCCAAACGGCGAAAACTGTCAAACAGGCTTCCTCTCAGCCATACCCGTTCTTTTAACGGAAGGAACATCTCCTTCCCCATTTCACTGACCGCCCCGTCGATCCGCTCCAGCAATTCCTCATCGTCAAGATGGCGATGGCCCTGTATCTCCTCCATGATCCGTTCCCGGATCGCCCATCGGATCCCCTCTCTACAGCTGTTTTGGCCTTCCCCCATTTAAAAGCCTCCTCACATAATCACCCAGCTCCCCCCATAAAAGCTGTTCCATATAATTCTCACCTCTCAAAACGGTGCTGTTCTCAGGAAGCTTCAGCCTTTGGATCCTGCCTTTGACATCCGTCTGATCTGCTTCTTCCAGATATTCTTCAAATTCTTCTAACTTTGCCATGGATACCAGATCGTCCTTTACCGGCATATATACTGCATCGCATATAGACAAAAGGCTTAATGCTCCCCTACCCATCTGCCCCACATCCACTACGATCTTTTTATATCCTCCCTCCCGCGCGATCCGGTCGATCAAATGCGCCATATCCTCTGGATCCACCTGGCTCAGATCCTCTCCATACCGTACAGGGGGAATATAATCCATATTACCCCAATTACTGATCATAGACTTTAACTTAACCCAATTGTACTGGCCCTGCTGATACAGATACAAAACATCCGACAGCGTCCAGCTGTATTCTGAACAGATAAGCCTGGAAAATCCGGAATATTCCTCTAAATTCAGATATAAAACCCGTTCCTCCCTGGATAATAGCTGAGCTATGACCAATGCAAGAGCCGATTTCTGGCAGCGGTTAATGGGAGAATAAACTCCCATCACCGTTGCTCTGGCCCCCATAAAAGCCAACGCCGGTTCCAAAGAACAGCCACAGTAGGAAGCGAGAACCTCCCGCATAATACAGTCGCCAGACTGAAATTTGTAAATAACAGGAATCAATTCCCTGGCTTTCTTTTCTTCTGTTATCTCCCCGTCATTCAGTACCATGATCTGTTTTGCCTTTACATCCCCTACAGCACTGCGGGACCGTTCATCCACCAAAAGGATTTCAATGGAATGACTGTCTCCATATTCCTTTAATCGATCCAGACTGGAAAAAGCCATAGCTGCAAACAGCCCTGTTTCCTTCTGATTCACATAATCGGCCAGTCTCTTTGCAAAAACCGGGTCGGCATCATATACTGCCAGAATTTTCGTCATGTTTCTTACCCCTCACCTTACTTTCCGGCACTTTTGCGCCTGCACATTCAGCATCCGATCACTTTCTTCTCTCACCCCCCTTCCTGCTAAACGCTCTTTTGCTATTTTAATGCTGTCGTTCACAGTACCTATCGGGTTAAAGCTATCATCACTGTCCCCATGACAAAACAAGCTCCCATAGGGATCACTGCTCTTTTTCCATCACGTTCCAAGCAATAATAAGCTCCTGCCTTGCCGCTCCCTACCCATTCCTTCAGGTAGGAAAACATATAAGAAAATCTGCAGAGCATACTGCCTTCCCTTAACATCTTCTCTAAAGCCCATAAGGCCCCCAGACACAATCCTGTCCACACAGCCATAGCCCCTTGCTTCAAGCCAAAGCAGCCAAAAAGCAACGCCATCAGCTTTACATCTCCCGCTCCGGTCATGCGCAAATAAAAAAACGGAAAACCTAACAGCAATCCAAACATCACTCTTGCCCCAAAACAGGCATACGCCTTTGCCAGATCGCCAAAAATATTACTTCCACCCACATTCTGAACTGCGCCAATACCTATTCCTGCGGCCCAAAATACCGCTGCTCCCAAAAGAGCTCTGTTCGGTATACGATACCGCACAAGATCAGAACCGCCGCAATAAGCCAAAAAGCCACACATCCCCACAAAACAAATTTTAAAAAGCGAACAATCCCCTCCTGATCTCCTGTCCTAAGCAGACAAAACTATTTTGTTTTAAACTTTTAAATCCTCAATGAAACAATAAAATAAATGGAATATCTGCCCGAAACGGGCTTAAAAAAATAATTGAAAATTAGATAAATACAGTCTGTGAAATAGACCGTGCTGAATGTTGTTCCATTATGGTTCATAATTTCCAAAATGTCAAGAGCCATTTCAAAAATTTTTCTTTTTGCCCTCCCTTGACCTCGCTGCCTATTTATGATAAGCTATATTTGTTTAAATTTTTAAACCAAAGGAGAGTTTGGGAATGACCACTGCCCTGGAACTGCAAAAACGCTTTCATGACTGCATGCCCCTATTTATCGCTTTGGGCGATGAGATGCGCTTATCCATTATTGAAGTTCTGACCAATGAAGCCATGAACAGCCGCCTGCCTTCCGGCCCTGTTGATTTTGAGCATCATGGCCTCAATGTAAATGAGATCACCAGACGCACCAGCTTGTCCCGTCCCGCCATATCCCATCATCTGAAAATATTAAAAGAGGCAGGGATCGTAAATGTGCGTCAGGAAGGGACTGCCAATTATTACTATCTCACTTTTCGGGAGCCCAACCGCAGGCTGATGGAATTAGGCTACCGGCTGGAAGAATTTTTATAACAGATATGCACCTTGCTTCCTTTCCTGGATATTCTATTTTACTGGACACTTCCACTGCGTCAATGTATAAGACTTCATTTTCCAGATATACTAATTTTATCAATATCCGGGAGATGAATGATATGTTTGATATTTTTAAGCCTTTTCAGGATACCTCAGCCATGAAAACAGACTTTTTGCTCCGAAGTGAGATTGAACGCACCAAGCAGTCCATCGACTCTGCCAGAAATCACTTTGAACAGGCTGTAGATCCTACTCTTATCGACTGTTATATCTATGAGCTCAATGCAGCTCAACTGCGGTATCAGTTTCTTCTGAGAAAATTTAAAAGTCAGGAGAAATAAGTCCTTTTTATGGACATTATCCTAAAATGATCGTGAGGAAAAAACATGAGTACCTGGTATGAACAAAGCGTTTTTTATCACATGTATCCCCTGGGAATGACGGGCGCTCCCAAATATAATAATGTCTCAGAGCCTGCCTCCCGTTTTCAGGAATTAGACCGCTGGATCCCTCATATCCATTCTTTGGGATGCAGCGCTGTTTACATAGGCCCTCTTTTTCAGTCTTCCAGCCATGGCTACGACACAAAAGACTACAAAAATATCGATCTCCGCTTAGGAGACAACAACGATTTTTGCAGCTTCGTATCCCATTGTCACAGAGAAGGGATACGCGTTGTGGTAGATGGCGTTTTTAATCATACAGGACGGGAATTTTTTGCCTTTCGGGATATTCAGCAAAACCGTTGGGATTCCCCCTATAAGGACTGGTATAAGGGTGTTGATTTCAATTGGCAGAGCCCTCTGGGGGATCCCTTCGGTTACGAGGCATGGCAAGGCCATTTTGAGCTTCCCTGTCTCAATCTGTCCCACCCCGCTGTACGCTCTTATCTTTTTGATGTAATACGCTTTTGGATCCAGGAATTTGATATTGACGGGATCCGTCTGGACTGCGCCAATGTGCTGGACTTCGGCTTTATGAAAGAGCTGCGCTGCGAAACCCAGGCCATGAAGCAGGATTTTTGGCTTATGGGGGAGGTGATCCATGGAGACTACAGCCGTTGGGTCAACAGAGAAATGCTCCACTCTGTAACCAATTACGAGCTCCATAAAAGCATCTATTCCGGCTTCAACGACCATAATTTCTTTGAAATCGCCCATAATGTACGCCGCTTAGAAGCGATTGGAAGACAGCTTTATACGTTTGTAGATAACCATGATGAAGACCGGATCGCCACCAAACTGCGTTTAAAAGACCACTTAGCTCCTGTATATATGTGCCTTATGACCCTTCCTGGCATCCCCTCGATCTATTATGGAGGAGAGTGGGCCATGGAGGGAAAACGCAGCAGTACCAGCGATGAAGCCCTCCGTCCTGCTGTCTCTATGGATCAGGAAGACTCGCTTCGCTGCAGCCTCACCGCACTGATCGCCCGTTTAGCCCATATACACACTGAAAATGAAGAACTTCATACAGGCCGCTATCAAGAACTTCTGCTTACCAACCGCCAATATGCCTTTGCCCGCCATGGGCAAAATTCGGTCATCATCACCGCCTTAAACAACGACGATGCACCAGCTGTCTTGGATATTCCCGTTCCTATTCAGGCCAGCACGGCAGAAGATCTGCTGGCTCCAGAGAGAGAGGACCGCCTTCTCCCCGTTGAAGGGGGAAGGATTCATATTACAATAAAGGGCAGCTGGGGAGCTGTCCTCAAAATCAAGGGGAACACATGATATGACAGCACGAAAAACTATGGGAAATACTTCGGTAAAGAAAGTACCGTTCACAGGTCTTATATCCGATCTGGACTGCTATCTGTTCGGCGCAGGAACTCACTATGACATCTATCAAAAGCTGGGAGCTCATCCTACCGTGCTTCAGGGGCAGAAGGGCATCTATTTTGCAGTCTGGGCTCCTCACGCCCGCGAAGTCCACCTGGTTGGCGATTTTAATGGCTGGAATCCTGATTCTACTCCTATGTCCCCTATCGCCCAGTCTGGAATTTGGGAATATTTCTGTCCTGAAATGGAAACTGGAGAACTGTATAAATTTGCCGTGACCACTCAAACCGGAAAAATCTTATACAAAGCTGATCCTTTTGCTTTCAGCGCTGAATACCGCCCGGGAACCGCCTCTGTCACTGCTGATATTTCTGGCTTTAAATGGACGGACAGCGCCTGGATCTCTAAAAGAACCCAGTCCGATCTGCTGAAACAGCCCATAAGCATCTATGAAGTCCACCTGGGCTCATGGAGAAAGAGAAACAGAGCTGAAAAAGATGGCTATTATACATACGCTGAGGCTGCCCATGAATTATCTGCCTATGTAAAAGAAATGGGCTATACTCATGTGGAACTTATGGGTATCGCAGAACATCCTTATGACGGTTCCTGGGGATACCAGGTTACAGGATACTTTGCCCCTACCTCACGCTACGGCACTCCCGCAGAATTTATGTACTTTGTAAACTATCTTCACCGTCAGGGTATTGGAGTGATCCTGGATTGGGTTCCTGCTCACTTCCCCAAAGACGCCCATGGGCTGGCGGATTTTGACGGAGAACCCCTTTTTGAGTATGCGGATCCCCGAAAGGGCGAACACCCGGACTGGGGAACCAAAGTCTTTGACTATGGAAAAAACGAAGTCAAGGATTTCCTCATCAGCAATGCCCTTTACTGGGTAGAACAATACCATGTAGACGGCCTGCGCGTGGACGCGGTTGCATCTATGCTGTACCTGGATTATGGACGTCAGGACGGGCAATGGATCCCTAACCAGTATGGGGGAAACCAGAATCTGGAAGCAATTGAATTTTTTAAACACTTAAATACGGTTGTACAGGGGCGTAACCATGGAGTTATGGTCATTGCTGAGGAATCCACAGCATGGCCTATGGTAACAGCACATCCAGAACAGGACGGTCTGGGGTTCACCTTCAAGTGGAATATGGGTTGGATGCATGACTTTCTGGAATATATGAAGCTGGATCCCTATTTCCGCAAATACAACCATAACCGAATGACATTTGGCCTCACCTATTTTACCAGCGAAAATTATATTCTGGTTCTGTCCCACGATGAAGTAGTTCACTTAAAATGCTCCATGATCAACAAGATGCCCGGACTGGGGAAAGACAAATTTTCTAATCTGAAGGCTGGATACACATTTATGATCGGTCATCCCGGAAAAAAGCTCCTGTTCATGGGACAAGATTTTGGGCAGCTCCATGAATGGGATGAAAAAGTTTCTTTAGACTGGGAGCTGACCGAGCAGGAGGATCACCGGGAGCTTCAAAATTATGTAAAGGATCTTCTCCATCTATACCGAAAATATCCTTCCCTTTGGCGGGACAATGACTGGGATTGCTTCCAGTGGATCAATGCCAATGACGGAGACCGCAGCATCTTCAGTTTTATCAGGAAAGATGAAACCGGCAAAAAAAATCTGCTCTTTATCATTAGCTTTACACCTGTAGACCGTCCCGACTACCGAATCGGAGTTCCAAGAAAAGGAAAATACACTCTTTTGCTGGATAATCACGGCGCTTATCGTCCAAAAGAAACTCCGTACTTTGTCTCCTCCAAAAGCGAATGTGACGGACAGCCATATTCCTTCTCCTATCCGCTTGCGCCCTATGGAGTTGCTGTATTCCGGTTTTAGCCTGTTATACAGGGCTGCTTTCTGCTATTAAGAACCAATTTTACTGATCTCTGTTTCCTTCTTTTGCTGTAGTCTCTTATTTGATAAAAAATTATCGTTAATTTTTTATCAAATAAGTATGTACTTTTGATCTGGCTTGTAGTAGAATAAAGGCAGTGCAATGGATTACCACAGCACCCTTTATAATAAGGTGACAGCCTATCCTTTTCATTTAAGATCAAATTCTTTCATTTTTTATACCGTTTTTAGATTTGATCTTACATTCCTGAAAATTCCCTGCTGCCCGCCGGAGCCGACAAGCTGGAGCAAAAGGATACATACAGGAATGATGGGAATACGCTGTCACATAATATGTGGAAGGAGAGTATCATTATGGCAAAACAATTAATTTCCAGCAGCGAAACAAAAACTGTTTACCGTGACGGAAACACTGCCATCAAGGAGTTCTGCGAGGGCTTTCCAAAGGCCGAGGTCTTGAACGAAGCGCTGTGCAATGCGCGTGTAGAAACGATCAAAGATCTGAATGTTCCCAAAATACTGAGCGTATCCGTTATTGATGGGAAATGGGCTATTACCAGAGAATTTATTGAAGGAAAGACTCTCACCCAGCTGATGGAAGAGAATCCTGACAAGATAGATGAATATCTGGAACAGATGGCTGATCTGCATCTGCAGATTTTTGCTCAGGCTTGCCCGCTGTTAAACAAATTAAAGGAAAAAACCATTCGCGCTCTCAAATCCGAGGAACAGCTGGATGACAATATACGTTATGAGCTGCTCACAAGGCTGGACGGTATGCCAAAACACACGAAATTGTGCCATGGCGATTTCTGTCCAGATAACATCATTGTAGGCGATGATGGAAAATGGTATCTGGTTGACTGGGTACACGCTTCCCAGGGTAATGCCAGCGCAGATGTAGCAAGAACCTATCTTCTCTTATCCCTAAAGGATCAAAAGACAGCAGATCGTTACATGGAACTGTTCTGTGAAAAAACGGGCACAGAAAAGCGCTATGTACAGGGATGGCTTCCTATTGTGGCGGCCGCTCAGCTGGCTTACAAGCGTCCTGAGGAAAAGGAACTGTTGGAAAGCTGGATCAATGTATTTGACTACCAGTAATATCCACCTGCACAAATGGTTTTCCATGTGAAACCTGCCGCCCCCTTAGACAAGCTGTTTATGTAGGAAGGGATTCAGCTTCCGGAGGGTATCGCAAAATACGAAATCTTGTTTTGCGACACCTCCGGCCCGCTGTCGGCAGCACAGCAGCAAAAGAGGCTGCCCAAAAAGGAACAGCCCCTCTGTTTCGCTATCTCACGATTCTTTTTCTTCTATTTTCTCAGTTTCTAATATTTGAACCTTTAATGGCCCACTATCTGAAACTCCTAAATCTTCTTCGCTCTCTGCTTCTTTTGTCTCCTGGGATTCCAGCATTGGTTTTTCCGGCTTATGAACCGTCCATTTAACAGGAAATGCCACTTCTGCCTTAAACAGATCACCGTCAATAGAAATCGTAAATTCTCCCCCCTGAACCTGGGTCAGGTTCTTTGCAATGGACAGACCTAAACCGCTTCCCTCTGTGGTTCTTGATACATCCCCCCGGACAAAACGCTCTGTCAGCTCATCGGGACTGATATTTAAAGGAGACTCCGATACATTTTTAATGGTAAACACTGCTTTTCCGTCTTGATTCGCCACATCCACATAGACGCGGCTGTGTTCCATAGCATATTTCACCGCATTGGTATAAAGATTTTCCAAAACACGCCACAGATGCCGTCCATCTGCCCGAATCATCAGAACTTCATCTGGTATGGTGACTACCAGCTCCAAGCGCCGGGCTGAAAATCTCTCCTCAAATTCTCCAACTGTCTGTTGTGCCAATTCTACCAGGTCAATATCTGCCATATCCAGCTTTACATTGCCGGAGCTGGCCTTAGAAACCTCTACCAGGTCTTCTGTCAATGTCTTTAAGCGCTGGGATTTTTGATCCAGCACTTCCAGATATGCCGCGATCTTAGGATTTTGTATCTTTTCTCTCTTGAGCAGATCTACATAATTGATGATCGAAGTGAGAGGCGTTTTAATATCATGGGACACATTGGTGATCAGATTTGCCTTCATGCGCTCGCTTTTTACCTGCTCCTGAAGAGCCAGATCAAGACCGCTGCTGATATTATTGAGATGATCGCCCATGCTTTTTTCCTTACCGGACAAAAGCCCTGTGTCAATCTGATAACTGGTATCCCCCTCTGAGATTGTGCTTACCGCCTTATCCAGAAGATCTCTCTGAACCGCTTTTTTAAAGAGAAGATGGTAGATCCAGGCATCCAATCCAAGATAAAGCACAATAAACACGTAGAACATGATCTGATAGCTCCACCTGTTATTCTTGTAGAAGAACAGGAAAATAAGCCCCCACAGCATAGCTGCATTAAAACCAATAAAGATTAAATAACAGAACCCGGTTCCTACCGCATAACTGACTCGTCCCACATACTCCCGGCTGGCGTTTAACGCCCTTTTTGCAACGCTGTTTTCCCACAGCGCTCTTGCCTTATACCGTCTCAGCAGCCCAAAGCCACACAGGACACTGCAAGTGTATACAATGATCAGCTTTATCATCTTATTCCAATAATTCCACTGTTCATTGGGAGCAAACAGGCTGAACAGACGGATCCCCACATAACGCCCAATATAAATAAAAACAGCGGTAGCCGCCGCACAGAGAAGGACATATACCTCTGTGTGCAGATCATCGATGGGATAAAGATGCACCTCTGTCCCCCCATCGGCTATATAGCCAGACATCATCATCAAAAGAGCCAATGTAACTACACATCCAAGCCCTCCTAAGATCACACCGCCCATCCCTGTAATAAAACTGTCTCTGGCAGCCTTATATTCTGCTGCTTCCACAGAATAGGCGTCCTTCTTTGGATAACTCGTATCCACGGAAAGAACCATGTAATTCCGGTCATTATTATAGGGATTCCATATTTCCAGCTGAGTCGCAGCATTCTGGGGAATGACCGTCATATTGCTCTCCATTTTGATGGTATTGCCCGGAATGAAGAAATATTTTCCTGTATTGTAAAGGTCCTCCAATGTCTTCTCAGGCGCATTGGTATATACCTTCTGCTCTCCTTTATCACCATTATACTCGATCCGAAAGTTTACATTCGTCTCATTTTCAATATAATTATGATAGATCTTATAATATTCTTTCAGATGGAGCAGGATATCAAGGGCCAGTTCTTCCATCGTCATGCGCTGCGGCTCATCATAATCCATTCCCCGAAAATCAGGATTATAACTCTGGAAGTCAATGGTCACTTCTTCCTCATCATCTTCCATGGAAATGGGAGAACCCATCAGCTCAAAGTTCTCATCTATGTAATATCCCCGCGTTTTTCCATAGCGCACGATCTGATCCAATGTCCAGCCAACCCCCTGTTCCCCCGGGCCCCTGCTGATCTGTACGATCACCCGGTCCATATCCAGCTTGCCATCTGTCTCAAACATATCTTTGTATCCCACATAAGTGAAAATACTGTCAATATCCTTTGCCAGCTGATCGTTAAACTGGGAGGAGTCCTCATAGGCATCCTCATAGATCCACTTGATCCCCTTTCCATAATTGGAATTGAGATACATAGCACTGATCCCGAACACGGCCATGGCAGCAAATATAATATGCAGAAGGGTCAGCATCACTTTTCTTCGTGCAAATTTCCGTCTCTCATCTATCATAGGGCCACCTATTGTTTTTCAATCTTATAACCTACACCCCATACCACTTTAAGATATTTGGGTTACCTGGGATTAATCTCAATCTT
>ENA-UONU01001170-UONU01001170.1-human-gut-metagenome-genome-assembly--contig:-CS51-NODE-1170-length-21255-cov-5.046981_pt1 | contig 21255 bp, 20 predicted proteins | sample MGYA00242462_ERZ724009 | MGnify/ENA metagenome assembly ERZ724009 | reverse complement strand
GGTCGTTGACAGTATTCTTGTAAATATTGGAACTGTCAGAAACGCAAAGCCTTTGTTAAACAGACTACCTATCAAATAAAAGGCACTTGCTTTTTTATATTCATTTTTCTGCATCAAACACCTCGTCCCAATAATCGTTATTTGCTCCTACTTTCTATAATCATATTTGCAAACTTATTGGGTTCATCAATATAACTGTAAAATTGCAATAACTCATCCGGCTTCATATTATACCATTGCGATTTTTCAAGAATTTCTATAGTTTGATCATCAAACCGCATTTTAATTGTTCTAGCAGGATTTCCAGCAACAATTGCATAAGGCGCTACATCTTTCGGTCAAGTAGACTTGCCCTTTACAGGGCAAGCCCCTCTACAGAACCGGACGTGCGGCTTTCCCGCATCCGGCTCCCTGCAAAGTTCATTGTTCAGCATCTGTCATTCATAGATATTCACATATATTCTCGGCTTCGCCAGCGGGCAGGCTTTCAGCATCTCATTAAACCTCTCCCAGTTGTAGCTTTTCTTCTGGCTTCTTCGGTTCAGCCAGTAGTACAGGCTCTTCCTTACCTGATAGCAAAAATCTGACAATGCTTTCGAGTTATCTGTGATTCCGTAGTAATGATAATAACCAACAAGTATCTGGTTCACTTTCCCAATCATCTGCCGCAGGGGCATCGTTCGCATTTCTGCTATCTTCCGGTGTACCTCCCTGCATTTCTTCGCAAACTTCTTCCTGCTGGTTTTCCTCTTCACTCTGAATTTCCCGTTCCTGCTTTGGGAACAGTAGTGTGTGAATCCCAGAAAGGTAAATGTCTCCGGCTTCCCAAATCCATTCCTTTTCCTCCGCTCTTCTGCAAAGCGGCCGAATTCGATCAGCCGGCTTTTCTCTTCCTCAAGTTCCAATCCAAAGTGTCTCATCCTGCGTTTCAGTCTCTCATAGAAAGCTTCTGCTTCCTCTCTGTATTGAAAGCAGCATACGAAGTCGTCGGCATATACGATGATTTCCGCATACCCTCGTAAGTATGGTTTTATCCTTTCCCGGAACCACCACAACAGTACGTAATGCATGTAGATGTTCGCTATGACCGGGGAACACACCGACCCCTGCCCCGATCCTTCCTCTGTTTCTTCATACCAGTAATCTTCTACTACCCCCGCTTTCAGCATCCGTCTTACCAGACGGATGATATTCGGGTCTTTTATCCTGCTTTCTATGAATCTGACTGCCCATTCATGGTCTATATGGTCGAAAAATCCTTTCACATCTGCGTCTAATATATAGCTCGTCGGCCGCCTTTCGATCATGGTGTTCAGCTTCCTGAGCGCCATATGGCAGCTTCGGCCCTGCCGGAATCCCATCATTTCATCATAGAATTGCGGCTCGAAGACGGCTTCCAGTATCCTCCTGAGTGCCTCCTGCACCAGTTTATCCTCGTAGCAGTATATGCTGAGGGGTCTGGTCTTTCCGTTGTCCTTTGGTATCTCCACCCGTCTTGCCGGCTTTGGCCTGTACGACTTTTTTCTGAGCTTCCCTGCCAGATTGTCCAGATTTTCTTCCAGATTCTTTCCGTATTCCTCTTTGGTAACCCCATCAATTCCTGCGGCTTTGTTTCCGTCCATCTTTGCATGGCATTCCTTCAATAAGTCTTTGTTGATCAGATGCCCGATGGAGGTAAATACCATGTCCGGGTTTTCTTTTGACAGCTGCGATATTCTCGCAAGTTTCGTTTCCATTATTTCTCCTATCTCTGGGTATAGATAATGTTTCCCTCTTGATATGGCTTTGCATGGCAGAACTGCGAGGTACAGTCCTCTCTCGGCTTCCCTCCGGCGGCATTACCCGCCTTCATCGGTACTATCCGGCCATCCGACTGCCTGTGGCCCGTTTGCCTTCCTCCGTTAGTTGTCCGGCATACCACATACTTTAGGACGACACACCCGTCTGATGTGGAAGCCACAGGCTCTCCCCAGTTGACGCAGCATCATTGTACGACATGGCTGACTTCCAACCCCGTGATGCCAGACAGGTTCTTGCCTTAGCGAATTCTGCCTGTTCTGCCTTCCACTTAGTAAACAGTGTCGGCGCATCAGTTATCTGTGATTTCGGGGCTAAACTGCCTTATGACCCTATCGCCTGACTTCCTACGCTTAACCCGGCATGTTGCCATGCCGTGCCCAAGGTTTGCTATTGGTGGTGCGGCTACACCTTCCCAAGCGGGGTTTCCACCCGCTAAATGCTGCGCCCTTCTGGGCGCACTTACTATTGCACCTGCACCAATAACTGCGCCATTTCCAATCTTATGACATCCCGCTGTAATAATCACTCCACAGCCAATCCAACAATCATTTCCAACTTCCAATTTATATCTTTCAATGTCGGAAACTGTCCCCCCCCAACTTTTTTGGTAGAAATAGGGTGACATCGAAGCAAATTTATACGGATGATTTGCACCAAAATAGTGTACATCTGGTCCAAAAGAAGTATATCTGCCTATCACCACTTCACCGCCAACGTTAAAGCTATCATCAAAGCAGCTTCCATATGTATACATGCCTATTTCGCATTTATTTTTCTCTTTTGCAATTTTTCGCGCTAATTCCGATGTTTTATAGCCACCCTGCTTTTCAATAGTTTTATAAATATAGTGTTTTTTTATTCGTCCCATCCACGACATAATATCAGCTCCACCTCATCTATTCAAAATATTTCTCAGCTCATTTTCGAATATATTCAACTTGTCGGTAATCAAACTCATTGCATGGCATGAACTTTTAATAAGATTATCATTTCCCATATACTCAATTGTTTTCTCAAGCGCCTGTTCTGTTGTTAGAACGCACCCATCAACTATATATGGATAATCTAAATTTCCATACAGTCCATTAAATTTTCTACTGTACGAAAACGGAATAGTCTTTACTCCCGAAGAGAAAGCAGCTATTGTTGCATGCATTCTTGCGCCAACGAATACGTCCATTGAAGCGATATAACTTTTCACATCAACAGGTGACGTGTACATCGGCGAAACGATTACCTCCGGGAATTCTTGTTGCAATCCTGTACATGCGACATAGTCAGTATCATATGACGGATCATTTTCTTCAATCTTTTTAGTCACATGCGATATTAAGTGAACTTCATATCCTTTTTCGCAACAATATTTGATTAGCTGTTTAACATATCCCTTATAATCTACTTTTAAGGAAAACTGATTCTCGCTCGAAAAGCCGCCCTTCCACAATAAGCCGGATACATTAATTCCGATTTTAAACCGATTATTTTCTTGCTTTTCTCTTATATACGGTAATGCAAATGCCAAATCTGTTACCGTAGTAAGCTGCTTTCTATGCGAGATTTTTTTTGCATAATCGGTTGATATTTGATCTCTTGAAAAGACATAATCAGCATGTTTTATGGCGTATCCTGCAAGCCATTCAAGTGTTTTATGTTTAAATGGTCCATATGTTTGGGGAAGCATAATATACTTGCATGAACATTTTTCTGCTATGATATTCAGAAGTGTACTCTTATAAACAGCATTAGTAAAATATATATCTGAAAAACCATCTCCGTCATAGATGTCAAATATAATATCGCACCTATTAAACAAGGATATATACCGCATTTTTTTATCCTTGATTGATATTCTTTCTTGCGAAAACTGCATATTCGGAAATCGCATTGGAACATTTCCGAGGCTTTCAATTGAAGATATATTAATTATTTTTAGTTTTTCTTCTTTAGTATATATTTTATCTAGAATGCTTAAGAACGAATATGTTAAAGCTTCACAGCCTTTGTTCTCATGATCAAAAGAAAAGCCTCTTAATCCTATAACCATTTTCTTATGCTCTCCTCTCAAATTTCTTATTTGCCTTATATACAATCAAAAGATCAACAATCAAAATATACAGTTCTCGATCTGTCCCCTGTGATACGGCAAAAAATTCTATATAGCATGCAATTAATGCTACAATTGCTACAAATGAAAATGATACTTTTTCTTCCCAATATGCCTTCGCCATCTTATCTTTTAAGCATAACAATATTGTTCCGAGATACGCAATCAATTGGCTAATCATTCCAAATATTCCAAAATAATATAAGGTAGACAAATACTGCACTTCAATGCTTGTTTTTACATCCTCTGCCGTATAAATTCCAGACATAAATGTAAACCGATGACTAAACTCCGCACCATAACCCTTTCCAAAAATTCTATAGCCCTTGAGTTCTTGCCATACCCAACTATATAAATCCAATCTATTTCCAATACCACTCAGATTATCATTACCAAAGGCAGCCGAAATGAAATTGGAATAGTTATCATTAAACACAGCTAAAAGCATATAGAAAAACATCTGAACCGCATTTAACACCTTGCTATTTATCATAGAAAGAACGGCAATAGCAATCCCAGCAACTACAATTAACTTAATTGCAGTTATAATAAATTTCTTTAAGCCGCTTGCGAAATAAAGCAAAACCAATTGACTAGCAATAAGTACAAGCAATGATGATCTCGACAGCGTCAGAATAGCATTTGCTAATACCATTGTATATATTACGCATTTCATTATTCTTTCTTTTCGATTTTTACAAAATTGAAAAGAATAGAAAATAAGACATAGCATCATCGTCAAATAGAGACAGTATGCAATCGCGTGTGACGAAAAACTAATTATTCTTAACAGTCCAAAACGTAGTGAATTATAATTCAATACTGCACCACGCGTATTCAAAAGAGAAAAAATATTAAAATGTGTTACTTCTTCTACTAATCCCCAGAAAGAAACAAATCCACTCGCATATACCAAAGTGTTAATTACGCCAACAAACCTATTTCTACTATTCACCACTTCAAGCATTGCAATTAGCAGGGCTATAGTTGTTACAACATAAAACACGAGTGTCTTAACATTCCATGCAAGAAGCAATTGGATAATGCGAATAACAACTCCCTGCGCAATAAATGCCATTGCCACGTTAGAGTATAATGAAATTTTTGCTCTAGACAACAAAAAAACAAGAACACAATCAATCAGACAAATGATATAAGCAACATTAACACCAGCAATTTTGAACCAATATGGTAATATTGGAAAGACTGCTATCAGGAAGCATATTAAATTATATGAATCAATTGTTCCTCTCTTCTTCATCCCGTTACTTGTCATATTTTTCATTTATCCTTTTTATAACGTCAAGATATTTATACCCATTAGTTTCATCCGGTTCCAAATATGCGCCTTCCGCCCACTCATTCCAAGCGTTAACGAAGATAAATTCAGATTTTTTTTCGTTTGATATACAAGCAAGCCGTGAAAAATATTTTTCAAATTTTTCAGGTGTCGCTCCGTAAAATACGCTTCCTTTGGTCTTTTTTCTTGGTGTATTATCCCATGCGACAAAAGCTCCCGGGTATATATTGTTTCTTGTCTCGCTTCGTGCATCTTTTAGTATTCTTTTCCAAACACGGTCATACGATGCAAAGTATAATGTTTTTTCAACATCGTATCTCTGGCATATAAATTTGCTTTTCAGTCTATCGATTTTCTTCACCAAACTTCCTCTTACCTTTTCTTCATAGTTTGGCTGAAATTTCAAAACTGCTTTTGATTTTTTTGAGTATTCCTGTGTTTGAAATCCGTTTAATTCCTCAACAATATGAATTCCATCAAAACCTGCTTTTCTGCAAACGTCCTCCCATAATTGAATCATTGAATCTATATCTGAAATAGATTCAGTTCGATAGATTACAAACAAAGGGCAACCATTAATTTTAATGTATCGATCATCTTTAAAAAATGGTATAAGATAATCAATATGTTCTTTCCATTCTTTTTTACTTCCATACTCTTGAGGCATAATAACTTCAGACGTAGCACCATCCCATGCCCTCGTCCACGGTTCATTTGCCCAACACATGCAAAAATGTGTCTTTATATCCGAATTTTTTAGCAGAAGTTCAACTGGCTTCTCCATCAACAGTTTCCCATCAAACCAGTAATGATAATAGCAAAAGGCATACACTCCATACTCTCGTGCCAATTCTGCCTGTCGTTTTAATGTATCCACCTCTAACATATTGTAATAGATGGCTTTGTCCGGAACCACAGGTTGCATGTGTCCTTCAAATAAAGGTTTTGCTTTTTTCACATTATCCCAGTCTGTAAACCCTTTACCCCACCATTTATCATTTTCCGGAAACGAGTGGTATTGCGGGATATGAAATGCAATGATTTTCATTTTAAATTCCTCTCTGTGAACTCATCTAATCTTGGAACACACTTCCCACGAATTTTGTAAGCTGACGAAATTAAAAGCATAGCAATTTTTAGGAGCAGCTCAAAGCCACTATACAGCTCACAACTGAAGCTCAATTTATTTTTATTTAATCTATCTATATTTCTTGTACAGCGGGTCTCAAATATTTTTAATTGTCTCTCATCAAGGCAATTTTCCTTTTTCAAATATGCTAAGACCTCTCTGTCCGAATTATAACCATTTTCTTTATCCAAAGAAAAGTTAACCCCTGTATTTTTATGGATGTAGACAATTTTATTGCAGTATTTTGCGTTGTTTTTTTTCATAAGGAGACACCATAAGAATAAATCATCCGCACAATTGCTCTTTATAACATTTTTCATCCAATACTGTGGGATTGCGCTTTTTCTAATCAAGCATTGTCCTGGTGAAGATAACAGGTTTCCTAAGTACATATAGAATCTGTTGTCTTTTGCAGCAATAGCTCTGCAATAATTATTCAAAATCAATTTAGGTCCATTATCAGTTTCAAAAATGCCATTTCCATAAACAACATCTATGTCTTCGCTAAAGCAACCATACAAGCTTTTTATGCAATCCGGTGTCACTTGATCATCCTGATCCAACATCAAAATGTAATTGCCACTAGCATTCTCTATTCCTGTTATTCTCGCCTTGTGAATGCCCATATTTTTCTCGTGATTCACACAAATCACATTATATTTGGCTCCATCAAACACACTCAGATTTACACTTTCCCAAGGACTGTCATTGACCAAAATCACCTCTAATCTTGCAATACTTCCTAGATCCGTGTAATTTGCATCAATCGTTGCTTTTAGGTTTTGAAGATGCTTATTTCCGTTATAGAATGGTATTACAATAGAAATCAAATCGTTCATTATATTTATCCTTTTCTCACCATTTCAATATACTGGTCTTGAAGCATTCTTGCTACATCTTTCACATCATATCCAGCTTGCGCAACATCTTTTGAGCCATCCATTCGATTTATCTTCTTAGTTTTTAGAATTTCAGTTGCCCAATATTCAGCTGGTTTGTCAAGCGATAGAAATATAGCATTGGGAGTCAGTTCAACTTCTCTTGTTATATTTGAAGACATTACACATGGTAATCCCGAACATTCAGCTTCGACTGCAGCAACTGGTAGTCCCTCATATAGCGATGGCATAATATAGCAATCAGCCAAGGATAAATAATCCTCAACATTCTTTTTTACGCCCATAAAAACAACATCTTCTGTTAAGCCCAAATCTAGCACTTTCTTCTTCATTGGTTCCTGCAAGGAGCCTTCGCCCAAGAGAATCAATTTTGCTGTGGAATCCTTCTTTTTAACCTCACTAAATACATCAATTATAAAAGTATGGTTTTTCTGAGGCAAGAATCGTCCCGTGTGCATTATTACGAAATTCTGTTCCAGATCTAAGACTGTGCGTAATTTATCACGCACATCCTGTCTATATTTAAAACGACGTACATCAATACCATTATAAATAATCTGTACTTTTCCTGCAGAGATCAACTCATCTTTATACATCCATTCAGCCGCGGCCTTTGAACACGCAAACCAATTCGTTGCCCACTTTGATAATTTATTCTTATAATAATTATAAACCAGCAATTTACCTTTTGATTTCCCACTCACTTCAGCACTATGTGAATGATAAATTCTCACAGGTACATTTGCTTTTTTTGCGGCTAAGAGATACGGTGCTCTCAATGGTGTTGTGTAATGCACATGGACAATTTCATATTTATGCGCTAGTAAGAATTTGTAAAGCTCAAATGATTCTTTCTGAATCTTTAAGAACGTACTATCTTCCTTAACATTAATTGTATACTTTTTTCCACCAAGAGCTTTGATTTCATCCTCATAGCATGATTTTTCATCGCTCATAACCAGAAAATCAAATTGCACCTTACTTCTGTCTATATTTCGGTACATATTCATTATAAATGATTCAATTCCAGCCGCATTAAAAACTCTTGTTACGTTTAATACTCTTATGGGCTCATCCATATTTCTTTCCTCCTCTCTTTTCACAATTTTTTAAAGCAGTCAATCATCAGGTTGGTTCTGTTTGTCCATGTACAATCCGCAGGAACACTATTTACAACATCCATTGGGTTAATCGTTTTGATTTCATTTATTAGTTGTTCCACTTCGCGGATAAACGTCTCATAACTATCTGCGCAACGAACATATGTCGATATGGAATTTGTCCCTGCAACACCTGTTGTGACCACTGGTTTCCCAGCAGCGAGATATTCGTATAATTTTAACGGATTCATGCTATTTGTGAATTCATCGACTTTATGAGGAATAATAGCTATATCAAAACATTTCATTTCGTATGGAAGTTTTTTGTAATGAACATCCCCCTTAAATGTAATATTTGTATACTTATTTTCCAAGTCCTTGATTCGCTCTTTCTGAGAATATGCAGGCCCAAGAAACACAAAATGTGCTTCTGTAAACTTTTTCAAGCACTGCTCTACTAAATCAAAGTCCACTCTGTCTTGTATTTTTCCAACGTAGCCTATAGTAATCTTGTCTTCCTTTGCTTCCCTTAAGGCCGGAAGGAAATATTCAACATCCACACCATTTGGAATCCAATGTTTATTCTTATTCATCGGGAATGTATCAAGCAGTGCTTTTGAAACGGTCATAATCAAATCCGCTCGACTATCTATATATGCATAATTTTCTTTAATCAATTGCTTATCTGGCATCTGTGGATGATACAGCCAATTATCAATTGCATCAAAAGCTACTTTTTTAAACTGCAATTTTTTAGCTGTTCCAACAGCCATTGGATTCTGCAAAAGAAGAATGCTGTCATTTATTTTCAAATAGTTGCAAGCTTCCTTGATGGCATTAATTACACTATCGTAATTAAACGACGTAAACCACCACATCTTTTTCTGCAATGCAACTCTAATGAAATCTGGCAGAAAAACATCTAAACACCAAACATTGTCTTTCATTTTAGAAAGTTGCGCATTACGATGGCAATATTCGATTTTTCCACCTTTTGTTTTCCAATTTTTTCTTTTAATCAATACTTCTGCTAAAGAAGTCGGACGATTTATTACTAGAATTTTTCCTACTTCACTGTTCTCTGAAAAATGTTCACAAACATGAGCGTCTCTCGTTCTAAATCCTTCTTCATTCCACTTTTTATAATCGTGAAAAGGCACAATTACTACATTTATCATTTATTTATCCCTTTCATCCATAGCCGCAAAGACTTCTTCATACTGTCCGCAAATCTTATCCCACGTATACTCTTCTGCCACACGTTTCTTAGCTCTCCGGCCCATCTCTGCAATTTCATCCGCACTCATCAAGTCAGTCTTATCAATCAACTTTGCAAGGCTTCCCGGCTTACGGCTCCAATACAAAGCACAATCCTCTGCCACTTCCTTGTTGAAGCCAACATCAACCAGCAGATTCAGATCAGTGCTACCCAGAGCCTCAATCAGCGACGGATTCGTACCACCGACCGTATGTCCGTGGAAATAAGCATAGGCGTTCTCTCGAATCTTCTTCAGCAATTCTTGATCATAAACAGTACCAACAAATTTGATTCTCTTATCGCTCTTGAAATGAAGTTTTTCTTCAAGCTCACTTAGGAACTTCTCATTCACATTTGTGATAATAGCAAAATCCTTTTTGCTCTTGCTTTTCATGAACTCTCGAATCATAACTTCAAAAGAGTTCTCTGGTACAAAACGACCAACGACAAGGTAATAGTCCTTTTTCGTCAGTCCTTTTTCTTTATACCAGTTCACCAGCTTTTCATCGTCATCAGCTAACTTACTAAGGGTCAGATCTGCGCCATACGCAATAAATGTGGTCTTCGGATTTCTGCCCTTGATGCCTTTGCCGTCATAGCACTCGTGGATATACTTCTCGATATTCACTGAGTCACAGATAGCAAGGTCACAGTATTTAACCATCATCTGCTCAGAGATCTTCCAGTATTTCCGAATCGGTGCAGACCACTTCGCTCTCATCCACTCGTGTCCGTCCGGATTCAGGTACACAGTGCCGCCCAGCTTATGGATTTCCTTATAGAAATGACCGGCAAAAGGTCCGATACGGCAAGCCATGATGTAAACAATCGGATGTTTAATCCGATGTTCTTTTATGTACTTGCAGCAAGCCTTCAAAGCCGCAACATCATAATAAATTGCCTGTGCAGGTCCAATCTGAGGAATATCTATCTTGAAACAATGTGCATTGTGGAATTCAAACTCATGATCATTGATTATGGTCACACCATCCACTTTTGTTTCGTCCATGCAGCCGTCACCGTTAGCTTTACACGCCACATGATATTTAATATTTTTCTTGTTCTGGTGGTACTCTGTGAGCTTATAAACAAAAGTCTCGTATCCGCCATAAGCACCTAAGCTCTTGGCTCCTACCAGAAATACGTGTTGTACTTCGTTTTCCCGCTGCATTCTTCCTACCCCTGTGTTCTTAAAATTTAAAAGTATCCTTTAGTCCAAACCACTTCTGGTCCTTATCGCTCAGGTTCAGTGCTGTACCGTCTTCCAGCGTGTATCCCTCTGCACTTGCGTTGCCTTTGTACTCTCCCTTCAGTTCCGGCCACTCGATGCCGATCTCCGGATCGTTCCAAGCCATACCGCCCTCGTCATTCGGATGCCAGAAGTCATTGACCTTATAGCAGAACTCTGCCTCGTCACTCAGAACCAGGAAACCGTGTGCAAAGCCCTCTGGAATAAGGAACTGCTTCTTGTTCTCAGCGGACAGGGTCACACCATACCACTTGCCATAGGTCTCAGAATTGCTCCTGAGATCAACCGCGACATCAAACACAGTACCGCGCACGGCGCGCACCAGCTTGCACTGCGGATACTGTTTCTGGAAGTGCAGGCCACGCAGCACACCCTTTGAAGACATAGACTGATTATCCTGTACGAAGTGGACGTCGATGCCAGCATCCTTCATATCTTTTTCATTGTAGGTTTCCATAAAATAGCCACGGGTATCGCCATGAACAGCAGGTTCAATAACACAAAGTCCTTCGATGCCGCCTACATTTTTCTCAACTTTAATCTGTCCCATTTTCTCTATCTCCTCTTACTGCTCGATTTCTTTCAGGTATCGGCTCAGTGCATCCTGCCAAGTCGGAAGCGGAGTGAATCCAGCTTCCACCAGCTTGCTCTTATCCAGACGGCTGTTGAACGGACGAGCAGCCTTGCTCAGACCATACTCTGCCGTGGTCACCGGAAGGACTTCTGTCTTATACCCAGCCTGACGGTAGATTTCTTTCGTGAAGTCATACCAGCTGATATAACCACCCTCGTTAGTCGCATGGTAGTAGCCATACTTCTCGGTTTCATTCATATCAACAAGCAGTCGAGCCAAATCATATGTATAGGTCGGTGTGCCAATCTGGTCATTAACCACACGGACAGTATCGTGCGTCTTGCCGACATTCAGCATGGTCTTGATAAAGTTCTTACCGTTCAGACCGAATACCCAAGCAATGCGGACGATGAAATACTTCTCCAGTGTCTGGCTGACCGCCAGCTCACCTTCCAGTTTCGTCTGTCCGTACACATTCAAGGGCTTGTAATCCTTGCAGTCCGGCTGCCAAGGCTCAGTGCCCTGACCGTCAAACACATAATCCGTGCTAATGTAAGTCATCTTGCAACCCAACTTCTTGCAGACATCCGCAATGTTCTGAGTGCCGCCAGCATTGATTGCACGAACTTTTGCCACTTTATCATCATCCTCTGCCATGTCCACAGCAGTCCATGCCGCACAGTGGATCACAGCATCCGGATTTACTTCTGTAATTACTTTCTCAACAGCATCTTTATCCGTAATATCCAGAGCGACATACGGTGCTTTTGTTACCGCAGAACCATCTGCCACACCGCTGTAGTTCTCCTGAATATCAGAGCCAACACCTTCATGACCGCGTTTCAACAGCTCGTTCATCACATCATGTCCCAGCTGACCGCCAACGCCTGTTACAAAAAACTTCATGTTCTTTCCTCCTGTTAGCGATTGCTGTACATTTTCTCGTAGTAGTTCTGATATTCGCCGCTGATGATAGTCTCCCACCACTCACGGTTATCGAGATACCACTGAATAGTCTTCTTGATGCCGTCCTCGAACTTGGTCTCCGGCAGCCAGCCCAGCTCATTGTGGATTTTGGTCGGGTCAATGGCATAACGCATATCATGCCCCTTACGGTCGCCAACATGGGTAATCAGGCTTTCCGGCTTGCCCAGTTCTTTGCAGATGATTTTTACGATCTCAATATTCTGCTTCTCGTTATGACCGCCGACGTTATAAACTTCGCCCACACGGCCCTTGTGGATAATCAGATCAATGGCCTTGCAGTGATCTTCCACATACAGCCAGTCGCGGACATTCAGACCCTCACCGTAAACAGGCAGCGGCTTATCAGCCAGAGCATTAGCGATCATCAGCGGAATGAGCTTCTCCGGGAAGTGATACGGACCATAGTTGTTGGAGCAACGAGAGATCGTCACAGGTAGACCATAAGTACGGTGGTAAGCCAGAACCAGCAGGTCTGCTGCAGCCTTGGAACTGCTGTACGGAGAGCTGGTGTGAATAGGAGTCTCCTCAGTAAAGAACAGGTCAGGACGATCCAGCGGCAGGTCACCATAAACTTCATCGGTAGAAACCTGATGGTAACGCTGAATACCATACTTACGGCAAGCATCCATCAGCACACTGGTGCCGATGATGTTGGTTTGCAGGAAGATGCCCGGATTTTCGATAGAACGGTCAACATGAGACTCTGCCGCAAAGTTCACCACGATGTCCGGATTTTCTTCTTCAAACAGTTTATTCACAGCTTCGCGGTCACAGATGTCTGCCTTTACAAAGCGAAAATTCGGGTTATCCATAACAGGTGCCAGCGTAGACAGATTGCCTGCGTAGGTCAGCTTATCCAGACAAATGATTCGATAATCCGGATACTTCTTCAGCATATGGAACACAAAGTTACTACCAATAAAACCAGCGCCGCCGGTAACAATAATATTCATGATCTATTCTCCTCTACACTTATCTTTGGGTTCTTCTTTTATTAATACAGATGTTCCTGATACTTGCCGTCCATGACATCCTTCAGATACTGTCCATACTGGTTCTTCTTCATGACCTCATAAACTTCCATCAGCTCATCCTTGCTGATCCAGCCGTTCAGGTATGCGATTTCCTCCAGACAAGCAATCTTACGATGCTGATGCTGCTCCACAGTCTTTACGAAGTTGGTGGCATCCACCAAGCTCTCATGTGTACCTGTATCCAGCCAAGTGAAGCCCTGACCCAGCAATTCCACATTCAGAGTACCATCTTCCAGATAAATACGGTTCAAATCGGTAATTTCTAATTCACCACGCGCAGAAGGTCTCAGGTTTTTTGCAAACTCGACCACACGGTTATCATAGAAGTACAGGCCAGTCACGCAGTAGTTACTCTTCGGATGTTCTGGCTTTTCCTCAATAGAAATGGCCTTACCGTTCTTATCGAACTCAACAATTCCAAAACGCTCCGGATCGTCCACATAGTAACCAAACACAGTTGCGCCCTTGCCACTCTCAGCGTTTTCTACTGCGGCAGTCAATCTTTTCTTTAATCCGTGGCCTGCAAAGATGTTGTCGCCCAACACCATAGCCACAGAATCGTCACCGATAAAGTCGGCACCAATGATAAAGGCCTGTGCCAGTCCATCCGGAGACGGCTGAACAGCATAGGTCAAATTCACACCAAACTGGTGACCATCACCCAGCAGGTTCTCAAAGCGAGGAGTATCCTGCGGTGTGGAAATAATCAAAATGTCACGGATGCCGGCGTTCATCAGAACGGACATCGGATAATAAATCATTGGTTTATCAAAAATAGGTAAGAGCTGCTTGCTCGTCACTTTCGTTAATGGATACAGGCGTGTACCAGAACCGCCCGCCAGAATAATACCCTTCATAACTGTTTCTCCCTCTTAAATATGTAATTATTTATGTTCTTAATCACGCTGGAAAATATCTCTGGTGTAAACCTTATCCTTCACATCATCCAGACACTTGTCATAGCGATTTGCGATGATGGCATGGCTCATTTCCTTGAACTTAGCCAGATCATTAACCACTACTGATCCAAAGAAAGTCTCACCATCTTTCAGAGTCGGCTCATAAATCACAACCGTCGCACCCTTGGCCTTGATACGCTTCATAACACCCTGGATAGAACTCTGACGGAAGTTATCGCTGTTGCTCTTCATGGTCAGTCGGTACACACCGATGGTCACAGATTTTTCCTGTTCCTTATCGTACTCGTTATCCTCGTCATATCCATAATAACCAGCCAGCTTTAGGACACGATCAGCGATGAAATCTTTACGAGTTCTGTTACTCTCGACAATCGCCTCGATCAGGTTCTCTGGCACATCTGCATAGTTAGCCAGCAACTGCTTCGTATCCTTGGGCAGGCAGTAGCCGCCGTAACCAAAGGACGGGTTATTGTAGTGACTGCCAATACGAGGGTCAAGGCATACACCGTCGATAATCTGCTGGGTGTTCAAGCCCTTGCTCTCTGCATAGGTGTCCAGTTCGTTAAAGTAAGCCACTCGCAGGGCCAGATATGTATTGGCAAACAATTTGACTGCCTCTGCCTCGGTGAAGCCCATGAACAGGGTGTCGATGTTCTCCTTGATAGCGCCTTCCTGCAGCAGACCAGCAAACTCGTGTGCCGCCTCAACCAGACGCTCATCGTTCAGATCAGTGCCAACGATGATACGAGAAGGATAAAGATTATCATAAAGGGCCTTGGATTCACGCAGGAATTCCGGGCTGAAAATAATTTTTTTGCTGTTGAACTTCTCACGCACAGAAGCAGTGTAGCCCACAGGAATCGTCGACTTGATGACCATAATGGCATTCGGGTTATACTCCATGACCAACTTGATTACAGCCTCGACAGCAGATGTGTCGAAATGCTGCGTGTGGCTATCGTAGTTGGTCGGGGCCGCGATTATAACAAAATCTGCATCCGAATAAGCAGCCTTTGCATCCAAGGTTGCAGTCAGATCCAGATATTTTTCTGCCAGGTATTTTTCAATATAGTCATCCTGAATCGGAGATTTCCGGTTGTTGATCATCTCAACCTTCTCCGGGATAATATCCACAGCGGTCACATGATGATGCTGGGAAAGCAGGGTCGCAATCGACAAACCAACATAACCTGTTCCGGCCACAGCAATTTTGTAGTTTTTCATAGTATTTCTCCTCCAAACCATTTCTGGCTCCCCTTTAATTTTTTAATCTATTTACACATCCAAATTCAGGATGATATCAGCGTGTTTTATGGTGCGTGTGTTCGCCTAAGTGTTTTTCCTTACTGTCATACCCTATCGCCGTATCAATCATATTTCTACTATTCTCCGTTTTATTGAATGTACCTGTCTCGCGCCCGCAATAAACGAAGTGTTGTTTTATACTGTCGAACCTCGTCCATGTTTCTACACCATTTTTGCGAAGTGCTGTTTTATACACTCGAAGGGCATAGACGCGTATATGTTGTTGAAATCGTACATATCATCCACTCATGCCCACATTCCAATAGTTGTTATGAACAAATCATGCGGATTTTCCACCCTCAACACCCCGTCCTTATGTACCTATCATCTTCTCGACAGGTCTACTCAAAAGAAAAGTTGCAAAGTAGAAATCGCCATTTTCCCCAATATTTTCATGATTCAACAAACCGCAGCAAAGTAGCCCTCATATTTACCGGCGATAGTGTACTCAATAGAACCTTAGCAGAGTAGGTGATAAGCTCATGGATTTTTGATGTGTTTATCATCTGAGCTGCCATTTTTATCATTTCGCCCACATCTCCGCTATCAACCGACCAATGTGTTCCTCATCCACCGGCAAACTGTATAACAACCGCCCATTTTCACCTCATATTTCAGGGCGTTTTGCAACAAATCTCCGGTATGTTGAGTGTGAAAAACGGGTCTTTTTTGACTATGCTACGTTGCTTCGGTTTGTTGAGTAGACATTTGTCGGTGCCGCAATTACAACAAAATCCGCAGCACTATACGCCATCTCTGCGTCAAGCGTGGCGTTCAAATCCAAGTCCTTCTCTGCCAGATACTTTTCGATATATTCATCCTGAATCGGTGATTTACGCTGGTTTACCATATCAACCTTTGCCGGAACAATATCCACAGCATAAACCTTATGATGCTGAGACAGCAGTGTGGCAATTGATAAACCCACATATCCAGTTCCAGCTACAGCAATCGTATACTTCTTATCCATAACGTGTTTCCTCTTTCCATCCGGCAGCACCGGAATATTTTCTATGATCGAAATCACTGTGGAAAATACATTCGAGTATTCATAACATCTTCATGATCTCCACAGTGCCCTATCAGCTAAAGCAATCCATTTAGTTTTTTCAGGTCATGTCTGCCCCGATTAACGCAGTACAAAATCTTGTTAAATCAGCCCCTGAAATGTTCATTTCAGGTTCATAACCAACAACTATTCCATTTAGGTCAGACACCTCAAACATTGAATACTTTATTGCCTTCAATAATCCCATTTGAGTAAACACACTTTATACATAGCAATCTGAAAACGACAATTTTTATCCAGCTAATATCATTTGGGCAGTCCGGTCACCATGTAACAAACATTTCTCGAAAATCCTTGATTTATCCGGCTTTCAGCGGTGTGGACGTCATTCTTCATGTCATGACTTTTGCTTTATAATGACCTCATCATTATTCACATCCATCTATCCAAAATGAATAATTTCATGTTTCTCAAGCCAAGCCAAACTCCCCACTTTCGCTTTATAATAGGCAGCCCCCGCCTGACCCATCAGACTTTTGCTTTATAATGAAGAAATCACTATACAAACGCTTCCACACGAAAATACCTAATTCAGTCACATTTGATGTAGAAAACTGTCACCATATCCTATTCCCAACCAACTAATTTTTCAGGCTAGCCATTCCTAGATACCTCTTCTCCCCCCCCTATAAGCCTCCATCTATTTTTCTTTCCCACTCGTCCAGCCCCGCAAAACAAAAAAACTCCTCCATCCAGCCCTAAACATCTCAAACAACCAACACCCCGTTTCCAGAACCATCCAGTCATTTTCCCATTAGAACCGTCAGAAGAGTTTCCTCTCATCCATTGCTCCACCATCTCACCACTCACTTTCTCCCCACACTTATAACTTTGAAGCTTTTCAGTCCCCCTCTGCTGCAGAAGCATCTCCTTTTCCCCTCTCCTTCGCTCCCGCAGCACTGCATTTCCCCCTCTTCATTCCCCTTGCCATGCCAGCTTTATTCCACCTCTCTGTCCGCCCCTCCCTTGGCTTCCAGAGTCCTGCTGACCTTCTCCACATTGTTGGCCTCATCCCTCGCCACATAGGTCACGATCACGGTCCCTTCTCCGGTCCCGGAAATCTTCTCGATCAGAAGGCTGTCCGTCACGTCTCCGTCCCTCTCATCCATGGCCGTCACTCCCTCCAGCAGGGCCGCTTCCTCCATTCCCTCCCGGTACACCGGCGCTTCCCCGCTGAAGGCGATTGCTGGGGGGATCCTGTCCTCTCCCACATACAGGAAGATGGAAAATCCCAGAAGGATCACATCCAGCACACACAGGATTATTACGATTTTCTTTTCCATTCTGCCTACCTCTCTCCTTCTGCCTCTCCCTTGGCGCTGTTTCCATCCTTTGCTTCCGCAGGGTCGTCCTCATCCAGGCGGAGGAATTCCATATCCTCATCCAGCAGCACAATCTCTCCCTCCATGTCCTTCCGGTTCCGGCTTCTGTCCCTTCTGCTCTGGCGCAAGGAGCGCTCCGCCCTCTCCTGCTTTCCGGACAGGCGTTCCTGCTTTTCCAACCGCTCTTCCTTCACCGGCTTGTCAGACCGTTCAGGCCTTTCCGGACGGATGCCTTTTTCCGTCTGCGCTCCCTGCTCCGGGCGGACGTCCTTTTCTGTGTGGACACTCTTCTCCGTCCAGTCGTCCTTTTCCCGACGTGCATCCTGCTCCGGCTGTTCCGCCCTTTCCACCCGGGCGTTCTTCTCCGGCTTCTCTGTCTTTCCGTTCTTTTCCGCCTTTACGCTCTTCTCCGAACGGCCATTCCGCTCCGCCTTTTCCGCCTTCTCATTCCTCTCAAGCCGCTCTGTCCTGTCGCCCCGCTGGGCCTTTGGCTGACGCAGGGGCTTCAGCGAATCCTCCAGGCCTCCCTGTTCCTCTTCTCCGTAGTTCCCGTAGTATTTCCCGTAATACTTTCCGTAGTATTTTCCATAGTAGCCCTTGCCGTTCATGGGTACCTTGTTAAGCACCACACCCATCACCGTGCAGCCCGCCTTGTCCAGCTGCTCCTTCACGCTCTGGGCAAACCGGTAGCTGATGGCTCCGCTCTCAATCACGAATACCACGCCGTCACAGCGCTTCACCGCAACCGCGCTGTCAATCACGCTTCCCAGCGGGGGCGTGTCCACGATCACATAGTCATAGTGGGCGCGCAGGTACTCGATCAGCTCCCCGAAGGCCTCGCTTCCCAGCAGTTCGCTGGGGTTCGGGGGCACAGGGCCGGAAAAAATGGTGCTGAAGTTGGGGATATTCGTCTCGCAGATCACATCCGAAATTGCCGCCTGGCCGCTCAGATAATGGGACAGGCCGTAGCGGGCCGTGCTCACCCGGTAGCGGCTGCGGAGCACGCTCTTTCTCTGGTCCGCATCCAGCAGCATCACGCTCTTCCCGCTTTCCGCGATGGACAGGGCCAGCTGGAAGGAAACGCTGGTCTTCCCTTCATTCGGGGTGCAGCTCGTCACCGCGATCACCCGCCTGTTGCGTCCCGAAAACTCCAGGTTGGTGCGCAGGGTCTTGTAGCTTTCCTTCGTCCGGAAATCCAGCTTGTCCGTTGTATTCAGGTTTATCTTCTGCATGTCGTCGTTCCCTTCTTTTTCCTGATATGATTACAGCAGAAAAAAAGCTGATTCTTTTCTGCTGGTCGGTTTTTCATGCCTTTTTCAGTTTTTTCTTCCGGGAAGCGTCCGGCTCCCCTTCATTCAGCGGAATCACGGAAAGCACTGAAAGCTGCAGGTATTTCTCCACGTCTTCCGAAGTCTTGATGGTATCGTCCATGAGGAAGCGGACGATGAGGACCGCGATGACGGCGAAGGCTCCCAGAAGCGCCCCGATCAGGGTGTTCCTCAGGGTATTCGGCCCCGCCTGAGCAGTGGGCATATTTGCCGTCTCCACCACGTTGACAGCTTCGATGTCCATCACGTTTGTGATATGGACGGAGGCCACCTCCCGGATGGCATTCGCCGTGTCCATGGCGCGCACCGGGTCCGTATCCGTCACGGTAATGGTCAGGATCCGGGTGCCGTCCGGCGTGGTGACATTCACCCTCCCGGAAAGTCCCTCATAGCTGGTGTCCAGCCCCAGCACCTGGATGACCTCCTCCAGCACGTAGCGGCTCTGGATCAGCTCCGCGTAGTCGGCGGTGAGCTGGGTGCCCAGCTGCACGTCGGAGTAGGTGATGCTGCTGCTCTCCTGCTGCCGGCTCAGGATATAGATGCTGGTCGCGGAATTATAGGTGGGGGCAATCAGAAGCTTTGTGCCCAGAAACAGGCACAGCGCTGCAAGGACTCCCGCTGACAGGATCAGCGGAAGGTTATGCAGAAGCAGCAGGCAGATTTCCACAAGGTCGATTTCCATTTCCTCATCCCGCTGCTGTATGGTATTTCCTTCCATCGGATTCTTTCTCCTTTGTCTTTTCTCTTCCGGGACCCGTTTTTTCATGTCCCTGTATGTTCCCGCGCCGCACGGGGAATTTTATATACGCCATACGGCTTTCCCCGGTCTGCGCCGGCCCGTTTTTTCATCTGCTTATATATCCCGCTCCAGCGGCCTGTCCTCCAGCACGGCGGAGGGGTTCCGGATGAGGAGCCGTTCCATGCCCTCTCTCCCGATTTTCTTCTCCAGCCACTGGGCGCAGTGGGAAATGCGCGGGGCCCTTCCCTCGTCGTTATGGCTGTCAGTGGCCACAAAATCCGCCAGGCCCTGCCTGACGATCTTCCTGGCTGCCGCTTTTCCCGCGTAACCGGCTTCCCCGGAAAGGGAGGCCGCATTGACCTGAAAAAAGCAGCCCGTGTTCTGTTTCAGCTGCTGCGCGCGTCCCGCCTCCGATACGACGGAAGCATACCGCTCCACGTGGGCGAGCACCGGAAGGTACCCGCAGGAGGAAATGCGCACCAGGGCGTCACGGATGTAGGCGTACTCCTCGCCCGGGAAAAACTCCACCAGGACATAATGGGAATCCGCCAGCGTGTGGAACTTCCCTTCTTCCAGGAGGTCCTCCACCCCGTGCCGGTAGAAGAGCTCCGCCCCGGGATGAAAGCGCACCGGAATCCGCAGCTCATCCGCCCGCTCCTGCAGGAGCCGCATCCTGCGCAGCGTCCCATCATAAGTCACACAGCGTCTGTCCGCCTTCTGATGGGGAGTCAGGATGATCTCCGATATCCCCTCCATCGCCGCGAACTTCGCCATGCGGAGGCTCTCTTCCATGGAGGCGGAGCCGTCATCTACGGCAGGAAGCATATGACAGTGGATGTCGATATATCCTTTTTTCCGTGAACTATTGTGCATGACCTTCATTTGCACTCTCCCGCTGAACCGGTTTCATTTTATATACGTTTTAAACTCCTATATTATATACGTTTTAAACAGGTGTTGTCAAACCCATTTTCGCCAAATAATGCCTTTATAAGCGCTATTTGCCACATTTTTACAGGAATGTACTTTTTTTCTTTGAAATGTGTCTTTTTATGGTAAAAATGAAAGATAAAAAAGATTTGTCATACTGGAAGGAGAGTTATATTGTCACAAACTTATGATCGGCTTGCCGCCGGAG
>ENA-UONU01001169-UONU01001169.1-human-gut-metagenome-genome-assembly--contig:-CS51-NODE-1169-length-21284-cov-4.817137_pt1 | contig 21284 bp, 28 predicted proteins | sample MGYA00242462_ERZ724009 | MGnify/ENA metagenome assembly ERZ724009 | reverse complement strand
CACTGCCAACCTTTCCGACATTTCCAATATCACCAAGGCCGCCAGCACCATCACCCAAATTCAGATTCCCGAAACTTCCGGCAAGATCCGAAACATTCAGGCTCAGGTTATCCAGTTTAGAACCAAGGCCAGCGCCGTAGCTGCCCCACTGCTTCATGGTCGTCCCAACATCCAGGTTGGCCATACGCTTGATCTGGACCGCATTTTCTCCAAAGGTACTGTCAACCCAGGATGATAAATCATTACGGAAGCCATTTATCGCACCAGAAATATTGGATCCCAGAAGAGCATCGATGGCACTCGCTGCAGTCTGGACCATTCCAAGGATCGTGTCCAAAAGTCCTGAAAACAGATGTGCAATCGCGGCCACAGGATCATTAAATACATTTGCAAAAAATTCTGCGAATGTTGCAATAATATTCCACAGAGATGCAAATACGTTGTAACCAACAGCATAGATAAAGCCGAACACGCCACCGACAACGCCGCCAATTTCCTGCATACCTGCACCATACTGCTGCGCCGCAATCAAGGCACTGGCAAGCAACGCAACTCCGAGAATTATGTACCAGTTTGCCAATGCCCATGATGCAGCCTTAGCCAGGTTTCCTGCGATTGTAGCAGCCGCTTCTGCTGTTGATGCAGCTTTCATTACTGCAATTCCCGCTGCAATCGCCAATAATATCGGAATAATGAAATCCATATTATCATGCACCCACAACGCTCCCCGGCCAATCGCCGACAACGCATCGACACCAGCAGACGCAAGCATGGAGAAAAGCTGGATTCCTTCACCAATGATTTCCTGGCCACGGTCCGTATTCAAAAACTCATTCCACTGTGCCGCCATGTTCTGAACACCGTGCTGCACGATGTTCTTTCCCATAGTCATGGCATCGGACAGCGTCATGGGGATAGACTCAAACTTTGCGTTTGTCTGATCAGCCATGTCCAGCATGGCATTTTTAACCACCTGTGCTGTGACCTTGCCATCCTCAGCATATTTCTTTATGGATCCGGATGCCCAGCCCATGCTCTCCTCAATGGCTCTGGCAATTCCCGGTGCGGCTGCCAGAATCGAGTTCAAATCCTGACCGCGAAGTACACCTGCTGCCATTGCCTGTGTAAGCTGCACCATGGCGTTGTTCTGCTCCTGCGCCGAAGCGCCGCCGATTTTAAACTGCTTGTTGACCTGTTCGGTAAAGGCAATCAGCTCCTGGTTGGAAGAAAACGCATTTTTCGCATTCAGGCCCATCTTGCTGACGGCATCCGCAGTATCAAAATACGATGACTTGGCCCGCAAAGCAGACTGATAGATCAGCTCATTCAGCTGTGCCGTTGTCTGCTGGCCGTCGTTGATCAGATTCATACGGGCATTGACCTGTGCCTGCGCATCAGAAAAACCGAGAAAAGATTTTGCCAGGGCAAGTGCGCCACTTGCTGCCGCAATCTTCTTAATTGTTCCAAGCAGTTTTTTGGCGGCATTGTCTGTTTTCTCGGTTTCTTCTTTGTGCCTTTGCTGATTCTCAACGATCTGCTCCAGAAGTTGGTTCGTCTGCGCAGCCTGATCACCTAAACCGCGGATTGCTCCAATGGTTGCCCCTGCTGATTTTCCCAATGCATGGGTAAGGCTCTTGTCCAAGGCCGTGGTAGTTGCTACGGCTCGATTTCCAAGATCAATGAAGGTATTGAAAGAGGATGAAAACTGGTCTGTCAGAAGCAAGGTTTCATTAATCACACCCATTTACACCGCACCTCCCTTTCTCATTGCCTCCAGTTCTTTTGATTCTTTTGTTATTAGCGCCGACATCAACAACCGTTCCCGGAGTGAAAGGTTCATAACCTCATGTGGGAAAATACCGTGGTCGCACAGCATTCTCTGCATCAGCTGCACATCCAGGGTATTTTCCGCAATCAGTTTTTTGCTTCTTCCTCGATATCTTCCAGATCTTCATCATTGTCAACGATGTCATTGAGCTCCCTGATTTTACGCACCAGGAGATTGTACTCCCCCATGGTCAGCATACGGCCTGGAACTTCCAGCGGATCCACAGTCTTATAATAAGCACACAATTCTGCATTCTTAAAATTGGGCTGCACCACACAAGCCCCTACCAGAAGCTTTCCATACAGTTCCGTATCCAGTTCCTGAACCGCACGGCCATTGGAGCGATTTTTCTTCGTAGCCTGCTTCAATAACCGGTTGTTGGTTGCCTGATCGATCACACGGATCACGAACGGAACCGGTTTTCCATTCTCATCTACTGCTCTCTTGGTAATCACAACCTCTTTGGTCTCATCCATGACCGGTGGTAATAAAAATGCTTTAATATCTGCCATAATTTTCATTCTCCTTTCTTACGCTCCCAGCTGTTCCGGATCGTGGAACCAGTTCAGCACCTCAATATTTGTGTAGGAAAAGCCAACTTCCATATCCAGTGCACTTGATTCTACATCTAACTTCTGGACAGGTAATTTACTAAGTTTCACATTGTAATACACCACGGTCTGCGTCCCGACTGTAGTGGATGGATCATCATTCTCGATCTGCATAGTAAAGTACGGCAACTTTCCAGTCTTCAGATATTCATCCAGAAGCTTCAAAAAATATGGTGATCCATAATATAAAGTCATAGTTCCGGTAAGCTTCACCCCGGTCGTTTTTGTATGCACCAGAGTAGTTCCAACTACCTTGACTGGAATTTTTTCATTCCAAACATCTGATGATTTTCGCCGTTAATCTTAAGAAATCCACTTCCGGATTTACCATTCAACGCATCGCGCTCAAGTAAAAAACTCATATCCCGCCTCCTTATTCAGTGGTTGCGCTGCTTCTTGTTACCGGAACAGTCATATAAATTTTCTCAATGCTGTCCACTGGCTGGATGTACGCCGTAACTGTAATGGCATCTGTAGCGTTTCCCTCAGCTACAGTAACATCATCCGCAACAAAATTTTTAATGCCATTATTTGCCTGCAGCTCATTGAGATATCCGATGATCCAGCCTTTAAATAAATCGCGTCCGGATTTATTGTTGTTCATACCGCCACCGATATAATTTTCCGCGCACTCCTTATAAACATCATTACAGTACTGATTCAATACACGCATAACACGGTTTTTGGAAAACTCCTTCTGCTTCGTGGTTGTATATGAAGTCAGCGTGTTGATATCCGTGCAGACCTTCACTTTATCAAATTCCTCAATAAACACGATCTGTCCGGCCTGAATTGCCGCGTTTACCTTCGATGAGGTCAGCTTCGGCTCCGCTTCAATTGCATCTGGGTACCGCGCATAGGTCAGGGACTGGTTGTACTTTGCCCCTGCTTCTGCCCCGCCCAGCCACCAAGTAGCCTGCTGTGCCGTGATTACAGTTCCATCTGACAGCTTTACGCCATTGCCGACAGAGATAACCCATTCACTGTCACAGGTTGCCGCATCGGCCATCACAGCCTGACACTTCCTGCCAACATCATTGGACAGGCGTTTTACGAAAGCCGCATAAGACTGTTTCACGACCGCCTCAGCTCCGTCATAGATCACGATATCAAACCGGTACGGCTCCAAGGCAGTCAGAAACTTTGAATAATCCGCCGTGGCTACGGTAGGATCAACGCCGCCAATTAAAGCTTCGCCTGCTGATGCAGTCAAATCTCCGGTACCGCTAAATTCTACCCAGTCATTTTTTACCAGGTCTGCCACCGTCTTTGCATTCTGCTCATCCACCACGCTGCCATCGATCACCGTAGACACAGAAAAAGTATCTTCCGCATCCGGATCCGCGGAAACTACCATTGTAATGTCATTGCCGCGCACACCGGTATAAAGCGCAGTAGCTGTCAGATTTCCGACCGTAGCCGCTGCCTTCGCGCCTCCGGTTCCAGCCGGACGGTAAAGCAGAATCTTTGCCGGACCGTAAACAGAAGTGCTGCCCTTCATCATTTCGCGTAAAAACAGCGCTTTATCGGATGTGATATCATAGCCGATATACGGTGTCACATCATCACCAGGAATGATTGTCTGAATCACTCCAACCGGTCCCCAGGAAAGCGGTTCCGCGATTGCGACGATTCCCTTATCTCCCACATTCACCGCGGTGCTTGCCTGCGACAGAGTGTTGATATAGGTTCCCGGCTGGATTTTGTTCTGACTTGACCATATTCCTCCTGCCATGTCTTAATTTCCTCCCTTCAGATATTTGTCCAGAAGCTTCTTTGCTCCGGGAATAGAATAAGCCGGCTCCACCAGGATTGCCCTGGCAAAATCCGGCTGATATCCGGCCAACTGTTTACTCTTTAAAAGTTTCTCGGTCGGATACATAACTTCATTCTGTTGCGACATCGCAACGCTTCTTTTAGTCTTTGACTCCGGCATAATTTCCCTCCATTTTCCGCATTTTGGTTTCATCTTCCGGGAGGCTCACGCGCTGCCGGATGTTAAACTGATAATGCAGTTCATCATCTTCCTCGTTCCATTGCCGCTCCTCCGTGCGGATCAGCGCTGTATTCCCGTCTGCATCCGTGTAAGGAAACAGTTCCAGCTTCTCATCCAGAAACTCTGCCACCTCGTAAATCTGGACATTCCTGGAAGCAATATTGCGCTGCTGCACAAACACAATATCCAGTCCCAGATCCCTCAGCATCCGGTTGCCAATATGCGGCTCTACCGTGACAGGCGTGGTGAAGAAAATGAAAAAGCAGGGAAACTCTGTCCCCTGCTGGTTTGGACTGGTGTACACCGGGCAATCTGGATACTGGCCTTTCAGCACCCCCGCCAGGCTGTCCAATAAACTCTCAATAGTAAAGGTCACTGAAACGCCTCCTTTACTCTCTTTTCCAGTTCTGACCGGACCACAGAACGATACTTTCCGATACCTTTCTGTTTCATATAAAGCCCTTTCACATATGGCGTTTTGGTTCCGACTACCAGGCCGCCGTCCACGCCGTCCGGTGCCAGTTCCAACCGACCGCCATTTACAATCAGTCCCGGAACAAAATGCTTGTCTACGCGGTGCCCATCATTCGCATAGGATGCGTACTGCATCTGGTTGGCCAGCGTTGTCCGAACACTGCCTCCGGAATAAACCGGACTGGTCATACTGTCAATAGACCAGTGCTGCGCCAGATCTCCGCTTCTCATATTCGTGCCGGCAATGGCAGCGCCGCCGTTAGGTGGAGTGCTTTCCGTTGCCACACGCACCGCTTCGATGGTCGCCCCCTCTGCCACCTCCACCATGATTTTCGGTACATTCTGCCCGGCCTTTCGGAGTTCTTCCAGACGTTTCCGCATCTGGCTTCCAAAACTCGACATGCCTGCATCACCTCCCAGATCCGATGAGATTGTCCCGCAACAGCCCAATTTCCTTGTGCTGCAACTGTGTCAGCACTCCGCCAACCGGATCAAAATAGTCCTGTGGGGTTCCGGCAAAATACCGCTCCGGCTTTCCCTGCATACCAAGTCCGCCACCGCGGGTCACTTCCAGTTCATCCCCTGGCTGAATATCCAAAAACAAATCACAGGCCATTTTCTCAGTTGACCGCTCAGCCGCCGCTGTGCCAGTCATGGCCGGGCCATCACGTTTGCTACTATACACGCGGCACGGGATTGGCACTGTGTTGATTTTCTTTCGGACCTGCGAAGATACATTGCCCTGCTGCTCTGTTACTACGCGGTAAATATCAGCTGTATCCGTATACCATTCCGCCAAAATAGGATTATCAAATAACATACATACCTCCCATTCCAACCAGTCTCGCCATCGTGACAAGCTGCTGTCCATACTGTGTTGCGTTCCAGGCACCCCATTTCTCAGTCCCAGAAGTAATAGCACTGTTGTCATAACTGATGGTAGTGTCTCCTATTGTTGCCGACTTGACTGCTCCGGTCTGCTGTGCTCTTGCCGCTGCCTGCGCCGCCGATGCAGACGCCGGAGCGTAGGTCTGCAGGTACAGTGCTGAGAAGTGCGCCGTGTAAAGTCCGGCAGCATAATGCCACATGCTCCCCCATCTGGAGGGGAGCACGCTGTCGTTTGCCTGGGAAATAAACTGGTCCAGAATTTTCTCCGGCACCAGGCTGTTCTTTTCTTCATCCAGAAACTGCGGAAAATCTTCCTGGAACATGGCGGCAGTGTAGCTCCCCGCTTCTCCATCTCCCGGCACATTCGCCGCTGCAGTCTTTGCTGCCATAAAAGCGTCATTCATCTGCCACATGCCGCCACCTCCCTACTTTTCTGCGCTTTTTCTGCTTTTCTTTCCTGCTACGGCATCCTGATTCTGGTTCTCTGAATCTGCTTCCGGTACATCCACCGCAGGCTTCTGTGCATCCGGACGGATATCGACTGCAGCTGCCTTTTCTTCGGCTACTTCATCCGCTGCCTCCAGCTGATTGTCCTTCTTTCCGACAGGGGTAGAAATCATCCCGGACCGGATTGCATCCTGAATCATCCAATGTGCTGCGATATCATCCGGAATCTCCCCGATATAATCTTTCGGAATCCGGTACGGTGCCCGGCCAGGAATCTGAATCAGAAAATTGCGCTTTGAAATAATAAACATCTCTCGTCCTCCTTAAATGCCATCTACATACAGCATGGTATTGTCGTAAAACATCTCGGTTTCAGACAGGTTTGCCGCATATGCGGTATCGAAACAAAAATGTGCTGTATTCGGTCCGGTCATGGCACGGGTCAGTGATGCCAGCTCATCCATAGCCAGGTAACGCTCCTTGTTGCAGTAAACCACCATGCGGTCCTTACTGGATCCACCAGCGCCCTTACACCATTTGCATCCACCGATAAACAGGTCACTGCCATTCTTGGCAGCCACATTGTTGTCCAGAAGGAAGGTCAAAATAGTCTTTTCCGCCTGATCGCTGACCTTGGTAGTTGCCAGGTAGTTGTACTGCTCATACGGCATCAGAATGTGGTTCGGAATCGCATCGTTATCATATTCAGACGCAGCCCACGCGAGAATGATTGCGTTATTAACATCGGCCAGGATCTGATCCGGAGTCTTACTTGCAAAGGTGGTCCCGCTCTCTGTTCCAGTTGACGCCGCATTGGTTACAGTCACATCGGCATTGTTGATAATACCAGTAGTACCAAGGCGCTGGAAACCTGCATAGGTGTTCTCGTCCATGTGCTTATCATAAGTCAGGCGCACGCCATCTCTCACCAGGCTATCCAGATTGCGTCCGGTCATATTGCCACGCTGCATATCTGCCCACATGACACGGGTACCCAGTGCTACCATATGGGTCTTAAAGGTCCCCTTGTCAAAGTTAGCCTGTACCATCGGGATACCGTTTGCGCCGCCGGCATGTGCCAGGTTATCACCGGAGCCACCTGAAACACCGTATCCTACGGACATTGCGGATACGGTCTCAGCCCAGCCACCGCCGACACGCATCGGAATATCCCGGGCATAAGTAAAGCTGGTCAGCGGGGTGCGGAGCATCATATCTCTCTTTTCGAGTTCTGAGGTCAGGAAAGCCTGACCAGAAGCAATGCCTGCCGCATCCATGGCGAATCTTCCAGCATTACCTCCTGCTGCGGCACTCGCTCCCTGCGCGGTATGAGTGCCTAAATCCATTGTACCTACGTTCTTAAAAGCCATTTTGTCTGATCCTCCTTCTCTACACATTAATCATGCTTAAAATGCTCAGCTCTGCAACGCCGTTGGCATCCGCAGGGCCTCTCCACTTAGCATTGGTCAGCTTGACGCTGTTGCTGCTGTCTGCCGCCGCCTCAAAGCCACCCACAACCGCATTTGGATAAGATGATTTATTAAGCTTAACGCGCACATATACATCTCCACCAAATGCCGGAGAGCCGTTCTGACACAGCACATTGATGCGTCCGCGTTTAAATACCGACACAACCTCGCCCGGATTGTACGCTCCAGCACTCTGGTCTAAGTAATTGGTCGCCGTCTTCACCTCTCTGGCTGCCACGCCTACAAAATCAGCTGCGGTTGTGCTTTCCCCTACCGGAGTAACAGTGCCACTCGTTCCATACACTACAGCCTGACCGAAAGCTACTGCAGCATCACCAGCAAGCGGGTGGGAATCCACCACCATATCCGGCTGTCTGGAGTAGCTGCCCGCAAAACCAAACGGCATAGTCTTTCCAATAACCTGTCCTCTCATTATCTCTTACCTCCATTCTCCGCCTTTTTATGCGGGTTCATATTGTCGTAAGCTGCCTGCATGGCTGCTTCATCCATGACCGATTTGCTGTCTACTGTTTTCTTTGCGTTTTTCTGCACTACCTTCATGAGCTTGGAAATATCACTGTCATCGTTTCCAAGGCCCACAGCACCAAACAGCGCATCGGTTACAGCCTTACGCTGTTTCGGGTCCGAAATAGCTGCCACGGTCGGCTTCATTGCCTTCAGGATAGCTGCGGCCATTGCCTGGTCCATAGATGCTTCATTATCTGTGTCCATTTCCTCAGCCGGAACAACTTTTGCTTCTCCCTCAGACTTCTTGCCCTCGGTTCCTTCATCCTTGGCACCTTCCAGTTTCTCGATGGCTTCATCCATTGGATCTTTTTCAGTGCTTCCACCTGATACCTGGCCGTCCAAGGCCGCCAGCAGACGATCCACCTTCTTGTCCAGTGCATCAAAAAACGCTGCGTCCTTTGCAGGAACCATCCCTGCATTTTCTTTTTTCTCTTCCGCAGTGGTACCTCCGCTGCCTTCTTCCTCATCCAGAGCTGCTGCGGCATCCATGGCCATCTGCTCGATTTCCTCCGGGCTTTTGCCGCTTACGGCCTGACCGAAGAGATTGAAAAATAATCCGTGTTTCTTCATGATCTTCCTTTCCGGCCGCTTCCCGGCCTTTTCTTTGTTAATTGTATCTGAATCTAAAATTGCGGCACGCTTCCCGGCTCTTCCCCGCTCCACTACCGCAATGTGATTCCCTCTTATATTTTTCTGACAATAGTTTCCGTCCGCATTGCGAATGCAATCATATTCATAGCCGCAGGAGATTTCCCGCTTTCCTCTCTGGATCGCATCAATCAGCCCTCGATCCTGCACATGCAGGTCTGCAACAACATAATCCTGCCACTCTCCTGTTCCGCGCCGGACATTCTCCGCATGGCCTTTTAAGTACATGGTCACGGTGTCTGGCGTGAGCAGCTCCGGAGGGTGGTCATCCGTCACCGGCTTACCCTCAAAACTGGCAAGGGCTGTTTCAGAAAACACTTCTTCCGGAGATCTTCGAACCGTGAAAACCCGCTCTGCATCCGCGCCAGTCAATCCAATTTCCCGCCCCAGATACTGCTGGTCTCCAGTCCGAGCAATCGGAACATTTTTGCAAATCAAAAAGCCCTCGCCAGTCTCAATCTGGTTAGGGCTTATCGTGTAACCATAATATGCAAGCATTTATCCTTTCCTTTCCGAAATTTTTCCACAGCATGAGCACCGAAGTACATAGCCACCACACTGGCCAGAAGCACGGCTCCAGTGTTTACGGTATCGATGTTTACAATACCGCTGCTTAAACCAAGTCAGAACATTCATAGGCGCCTCCTTCCTGTTGCGATGTCGCAACACTAAAAATGGGTATAAAAATACCACCAATCATTGCGACTGGTGGTATTATCCCTGACTGTAAGGACATTTTGAACAAATCACTCTCGCCTGTTCAATATCCTCAATCTCTTCTAATTCTTTTGTTGATGACACTTTAAAAAAACGGTTCAGACACATCATTGAATCATAACATAAATCTGCACATATCACTTTCTCGTATGCCGGACAATAATGATCCGCTTCATAATCCAAATCATAAGCCATTTTCTAAATGCTCCATTAATTTGTCTGATAATAAACAGTATCTCGGATACCTTCAAGCATATATGTTTTCTCCGAAGGTTCCTGACCTTCATCCATCCAGTAAATCGACTCATCTTCCATTAAGTCCATAAAGTCCAGCTTAGTATCCACATCAACCTCAAAATGTCCATTATTCTCAACGCTAAGCACTCGCTGCACCAACGGCTGATCTGGGTACATTTTCTTTAAAAACTCTATTTGTTCTTCTGATAATTCAAATTTTTCAATTTCCATTTGCGAACCTCCTTCCTATTTTTGAATCTGTAGGGTTACACTGAATTAGCATTCCAGTATCCGGATTGACGGAAACCGTTGCATTCGCACCAATATATTTCTGGCTTCTATCACCCTTTGTATCTGTCACAATTTTTCTGACATCAAGAGGGTTCTTCAGAGCATCCTGAATATCCTTCACGGTTACCCCTGACCTGGATCTTCCAGTTTTAGGATCCCTCATTGTTCCAATCACGCGCTCCATAAAATGTTTTCTCTGCCCAGTTATCTTCGTCCCCTGACTAGTCTCCAAACCAATCATTTTTGTGTCAATTTCATCATGGAGGCGAATATAGTTTTTCACACCAGACAGCGGAGAAATCATTCCCTTTTCTACAGATTTTTTGTAATCTTGGTATAACTCCCACTTCTCAGAATCATTATACTTCAGATCCCGGAACTTGGCAAAGTCTTTCGGAATATCTTTCCCCAGCACAGCTCGGTATGCCTTGTGCTGCCTCATATCCCGATACAGCTGCTGCCGGTTCCGCTGCTTCTCCCGGTAGGCTTCGACCTGTTTTTTAGTTCGAGGATCCCGGCTAAGCGGATTCTTTTCGATACTGGAAAAGTCCTTATCTTTCTGGATTCGCTCCGCACTCTTGCCGATTGTGGTGTACCTGACCAGGGCATGCAGACAATTCGGATGGATGTTCAGATATGTATTGGTCAGATCATTGCTCCCCGCCGGGTCGATCTTTCCAAATGCCACCGTCAGAGGCGGGTAATCCGGATTGGTGCCGCTCTTGGAGTACACGCGCCCTTCCAGAGGAGCGCAGACCGGGCAGGTGCTTCCGATCTTTACAATCTGCCACAGATCATAGTCATCAGCGGTAAGCAGCGCCGCCACCTGTGCCTGGCGGGCGGTGGTACGAACAGCCATATTTCCATAATCCTGCATGGACCATTTCCGACCGCGCTTATCCACGAACACGGGAATGCCCTGATTCTCCATCTCCTGGACAAAAGCTTTGCTTCCCGTAATCCACGGCTTGCCCTCTGCTTCTTTTTTCAGCACAGCCTGCAGCGCTTCTTTCCGGTATGGATCATTTTCCAGCCGAGCAATGGTAAACACTTTCTGTGCACTTTCATAGGCTCCTGCAGCAGCTTCTCCTATCTCTCCCAGCAGATTGTTGGATAACTGCTCTGCAATGGATAGCTGAGCCGCTGACAGGCTCCCTCCGATAATGCTCCTGGCATTTGTGTAGCCTGCCGCATCTTTTTCTGAATGATAGAAGATCTTCTCAATCATCTTCGGCACATAGTTCCAGGATTCATCCACCAGCTCCTGCAGGATCTTCTGAATCCGTTCCAAGGCTGCCACCTCAGCATAATCCACATAACCAGATGCACGCTTGCGCTTGATTTCGTTGATGATATCCCGCTCTGCTCTCAGAAACAGCAGCCGCATGTAACTGGTAACATCCGTATTATCCGGCGGCCTGATTAATGTCGGCATGGATCATCACTCCTCTTCATCTTCTGAGCCTGCCTGAAACTGCGACGGCATCAGAAGCCCGGCCATAGGGTCCTGCATGGTCTTTGCGTCGCTGTAGGTTTTTCCTTTTCCCGCCTCGATGCTCTCATCCGTAATGTGACTGTAAAGCCCGGTTTCATCTGCCATGCTGCGGAGTTCTTTCAGTGCTGTGGCTGCATCAATCAGGTCATTCTGGTAAGAGGCCAGAATCGCGTTGGTCTTCCGCTCTCCCATCTCTGCCGTTTTTTCTGCATCCGGTGTCTGCATCAACGGGAAGTCGATATCCAGATCATCCGGAATCTCGCCCCAGGCTGACAACGCCATAATCGGAAGCAGGCGTTCGATAATGGGTCTCAGTTCTGTCTCCCGCAGGCCATCAATGTAGTCGTAATAGTTATTCAGGTCGCTCTCTCCGGTGGCGTTCATGCCAGCAGGCGACCGTCCAAACAGCTTCGTCACTGGTGTGCGCGCCGCTCCGGCCACATCCATCATCATGCGGTCATACACATCCGGGAGTCCCGTAAAGGTGTACTGCGTGTTGTGCATCGCATCTCCTTTGTTGATGATGCGGGTGCCGAAATTGCTTTCCATAACAGACTGCGCCTGCATAAGCCGCCAGAAATTCTGCTGTGCTTTCGTGTTTGCTGATCCCAGCAGCTGATCCAGTCCATCCGATTCCAGATAATTGATGTTGGCCCGGAAGGTCAGCGCCGCAATGTTGGCAGAAACATTATCCCGCTTCACAACCTCGCTATAGACCGCCTCAATCTCTGACTCTCCCCAGTACTGTTCCACAATCTGCTCCATCCAGGGAAGTTCCCTGCCAGTGAAGCGAATCACGCGGCTGTGATGCACACGGACGGCAGTGCTGCCAGTTTCCTCGTCCCGGATTGTGTAATACTCTGGCAGGCCATAATCCGGATCTTCCGGATCTGATACCATGCTCCCCTCCGGGAAAATACCAGACCACCGATCCAGTATCTGCAGTCCAAGAAAGCTATCCGGCATTACTGTATTCAGATCCAGCGACTGACTCATGTCATTGTGTCCCTTGATCAGAACAATGCCTGCTGCCCCACCGTATAGTCTTCCCCAGTACATTCCCAGAAGCAGTTTCTTTCTGATCTGCGTTTTCTGCTCCAGACGCGTCATACGGTCAATGTAGTCAGGTCCAACCGCTGATTTTATCGTGTACCACTTCCGCATGATGTCGTTCGGTATTGTGGCTATGATGTTCTGTACAATCCAGTTCTCCCGGTACAGGCTTGTGAGCAGCTGATAGTTCTGCGTCATGCGGGTCATTGGATATTCCGTTGCCTGCAGAAGATCCATTGTCCCGAAGCCCGTCCGGGCAGCAGGATTAGAAAAAGCGTCCATCGCAGTGACGGACGCCTGATTGTCTGCCCGCGATTTTCGGGCGTTTCTTCGTTTTGACATCTTTTTTCTCCTTGTTGCGATATCGCAATTATTTTCCGATTCGCCACTTCGGCAGCTTCGTGTAACAGTAATACCGGAGTGCATCCGGTCCGTGATCCTTCTGTTTCACCGGCTTTTCCTCACCGCGCTCCGCCGCCTTATCGTCCCAGACATAGGACTGCATCTCCCCGGTCAAGCCCTTACACTTCCGATTGATGCGGATCATCCGTCTGGCAAGCAAGGAACCTACCACACGGATACCATCCAGAACTTCATTGTCAGCCGTGGTAACATAAAAGCCACGGGTTCTCAGCTCTGTAATAAAAGACGCAGCTGACGGGTCAATCACAATCTCACACCAGTCCTGATCTTCTGGCCCCATGAATGTCTCCATATCATCCGCATACTGCGCATCCGTCTTTTGCGGGTTTCCAGTTCTCTGCGCTTCTTCTGATCGGCTGTCCCACCGGTATTCCCGGTCAATCCAGAGCGTTTCCCCGTCATCCCACACCTCCAGGAACACGCATGGGTTTGCAGTGCCGTAGTCCACCGTGATCCTCTTACTGGCTATATTTTTCAGTGCCGGTGGGCGCTCCTCATCACTATACAAATTGGCATTGGTGAACATCGTATAGATCAGACCCTCGGCCACCGCCCACAGGCCCTTGATGTACCGCAGATAGAAAACGCCCACGTACATGCTCCGGTACCGTTCCTTTACCTTTTCGGACAGGCTCAGGTTGTCATCCATTGTAAAATGCAGATACAACAGACGCTTTTTTTTGCGCTTGTCAATCCAGTTAAGCTTAAACCAATGCATCGGCCCCGCCGGGTTACAGTTAAACCACCAGGTCGATTCCTCTACAGAACAGCGGGCCGTTGCCTGGTTAACAAAACTCTCCGGCATCAATGCAACCTCATCAAAAAAAGCTCCCGCTGCCGTGATACCCTGTACCAGGTCTTGGGAACCTTCGTCCTTGCCGCCAAATATGTAAAAATAATTTGTCTTTCCATTTCTGCTAATCTCCAGCATGTTCGGGAAGTCCCCGGAAATATGATAAAGCCAGTGATACCCGCGACTGGTAAGCATCAGCTTCAAATTCTGCAGCACGTTACGTTTAAAGGAACTGATGGTCTTGCCCGCCATGATAAAGTTCTGGCCATCATACCGTGCCATTGCCCACATGACAAAAGACAGGCTCATGCTCACCGTTTTTCCTGATCGGATTGCACCATCGGCAATGATGCCCGCTGCATCCTTCACTGGGCTGCTGTCCGCCCACCAGGTGAAAATCTGCCGCTGTTTTCTCGAAAATGGCTGAAACTTAAATATCGGACGTTTCTTCTTCATCATCGCCATCCTCTCCTTTCAGTTCTTCCGGAGTCCAGTCATCCGACGCGGATCCGTTTAGCGCATCCAGAAATCCATCATCCTCCCGCTCTTCCTCCACATCAGCACCCATCTTCGCCCTGACCGCTGCCATGCGGAGCTGCTGTTCTTCCAGATCGGTATCAGATTTGGACGTCTGCCCCAAGACATCCTTAATAGCCATGTATGCTTTCACATCACCAAGCAAAGCCTGCTTGATCATGGCCATGTTGACCGCCGCTTCCAGAGTGGAGTCCACACCCAGAGTCTGCAGAAGCGGTGTCCATTCCGGGCTATCTATTTCGGCAGTGAGAAGAGCGTTGAGCGTCTTCCGAAAGTCCGCCTTTCTGCGCCTAGCTGCACCGGATGCTTTGCCGCCTGCTCGTCCTCTTCTCGCCGCTTCCTCGCCGCTTCGGAATTGTGTAAGCTCACCTTTCTTTAAGTTTTCATTGTTGGCCACTCACCTCACCTTCCAATCTATCTGTTTTTGGGTATAAGAAAAGAGCCACACGGGGTGGCCCTTCTAAATCATGCTTTTTACAATTTCTGTCTCGCGCTCAGAAAGCGCAAATTTCTCTGCTGCTGCCTTCTCTGCTGCTGCCTTCTCTGCTGCTGCCTTCTCTGCTGCTTTCCGCTCTGACAGCAAAAGGCCAGATCCAAAAATTTCTTTTTTCCGTGGTTTCTGCGCATCCAGGCGAGAAATTCTCACGCATTCACCTTTTTTCACGCTAAAACCAATACCATACTTTGCATACCTTTGCATCATTGCCGCCGTAACGACATGGTCCGGATATTCATATTTCGGCAGCGTTTTCTTATCCTTCTGAATAATCTCCTTCATCTTTTCATTTACTATCTGTGTTAAGTCTGGGGCTGTCTGCGCTATCGTTTCCTCATCGCAATTTGTAACGAATGAGGTGCGCACTACCGCCCCATTCTCATATGTGATGCTGCAGTCGCAGATAATGTGGTTCATTTTATCCCAGACGTTCTTTCCCGAAAACGCCGTTAAGCTTGGCGCAAACAAGAAAAACTTTATGCCCCGTTCTATGTAAAATTCACATATCTTCGATAAAATCGAAAATGGCGGATTGTCCAAAACCAGACAGTCATCAGGATATTCTTCTTTCTGATAGTCCCCCCCTGGCCAGAACGGTCGCAGGATTTTTGATGGGTCTGTTTTATATTTTTCACACACCCACCCCTTAATTACTTCATAAATTTCCGGTGGCGTATAGCAATCATCCGTTGTTTTCTTGGGTTTGAATTTTTCAACAAACTCATCATAACTTTCACCTTTTATAGCTTTGCCCTCCTTCCGAAATTGACATAAGAAAAGCACCCATCTCACGACAGGTGCTCCCTGAACAGCGTTTCCACCGTCCAACTGGTTTATAATTCTTTCTCGACAAATAGCGAAGGCAGGATTTGAACCTGCGACCTTCGGGGTATGAACCCGACGAGCTTGCCAGACTGCTCTACCTCGCGATATTGTGCGCAGTCGGGGAACTGCGCTGCAGCTGTTTGCAATCGGTAGCTGCGAACCAAATCCCCCGCCAGGCTGTAACACCCGGCAGGGGTGGGGGATACCTCAGGAGAAGGTATGTGTAATCAAACAGCGATCTGAGCCGCCAGCTGTCTGCCTTTGGCTCAGGATACATATTATCATCTTTCATTGGGACAAGGGGGGACATTTTCAATTTTTTCGAAAAATCTTTGCCGCCGCTTCTTTACGTTCTCATCCGTATACTTCTTGTTCCGATTCGGAAATATCCGATTCATCCGATCAGCTACCTTCGCATCACTCAGACCATCAATAAAATACAACCGAAACATAATCCGCAGCTCCGACTTCGGAATGCTGTCTATGTACTCTTCCGCCTGCGTGGTAAGCTCCAGCAGCTCCACCTCTTTGAGCTCCAGGAGTTTTTTATACCGTTCCCTGGCTGCCTGCTTCCGTCGGTAAATCGGATCCGGGATCCCGGTCACCTTGATCGGCCCGATCGTCAAATCCTTACGGGATCCTGTCACCGTGTCGGCCACAATCGGCGGATCCTGAAGGAACTTATCCAGCTTCATGATTCTCTGTCGTAAATCTTTTATCTCCTCCTTCATCTCGCAATACTGGACCAGTATATCTTTGTCCAATGGATTCACCTCCTCCAACTCATCAGCATCTCTTACATGTTGCTCAGCATCTTCACGGCAAGCAGTGAGCCCTCCATGAAACCAACGCCAAGACACATGCCTATAAAGATCAGTGCCGCAGCATAATTCAGAATTGTACTAAGCTGTTTTAATAACTTTTTCGCCATTCCATCTCACCTCCATCCTGATTTTGGCCGGATCTTAATCTGACTCAAATCCGCCCCACTGACAAGCAACCGCTGCCTTGTCTCCTCCCAGTCCACAGCCCACTCGTCACTCGCAGTCCATGGCTTTTCCATCCGCTTTTCCGGCTCGATCACCTCGAAGGTATACTCGCCATAAAGCGCTTTGCCGTAGCTGGCATACGTCCGAACGGTCCCAGGCGTGCACTTAAGCATGTCAGCAGCATCTACAGCGGTATACTCTCCGATCAGCTCACCGTGACAATAAACTGCATATCTTTTGGTTGCAGCCACTACCACCGCCTCCCCTTATCATCGACCACGGTCACCTTGCCCAAAATCCGAACATGACAGATCACACTCATCAGTTTCATAGCCCGCCGGAAGTTAATTACCTCCTCCGGCGGCTTGTCGGCCTTCCGGATGGCCCGTCCTGCGGTCGGATCCGGATAGCCCTCGTTATTTTTGTACATCGGCACCTCCTGGAGAATATCACTCCCCATAAACAATATCTCTTGCAATGTCATACAAATACGGATAATCAAACGGATTGAAATTGAACCCATATAGCCGGAAAAATGCGTCATTGCTCATCTTAAACCATAAAACAGCCCAATCAATTAAGCTTTTCCCTTTATATTTCCGCATTGCATACATTGTTTTCGCTCTACTGTATGCTAGTCTACGTACTAATTCCATAGCATTCTCCAAATCTTAATTCTCTTCCATCTCTGCCTTGTACGCTTCCGGCAATGGCATCCAGGCATTGACAAAAACTCCTGCAGAAAGATACGTATAATCCTCATCACCCGGGTAAAATGCTCCGCTGCCGTCCTCATCAACCCTGTATGTAGCGATATCCGGAAGGCTAAAATTTTCAAAGGAAACCAGGATATAGGATTCCGGATCTGGCAGCCGCTCTGTCACCGGAATCCACCGCACTGCGTTCTTTTTCAACTGCAGCACCTCTCTCGGCTCCAGGCCAGTATCCTCGTACTCCGCCAACCTCGCTACCAGATCATCCTTCTTGCTAGTGGACCAGTAACCGATTTTGATTCCATTTACCCGCTTCTGAGTTAATCTATTCATCACCTTTCCCCTTTCTGTAATTCCTTCAGCTTTTCGATCATTGCCGATCGGTTTGCACTGCAGTCCCGGAAGAACCTGCCTGGCTCCAAGATATACTGCTCGTTTGCTCCGTACCCCTCTTTACGTCGCATCCCAATTCCCGCTTTATAGTCATACAGCATCGAGTGATATGTTTTTACCACAAAGCTTGTCCCATCCGACAAATCATACCGATAGTAGCGCTCTCCGGTCTCCTGCGTCTCAATCCACAACGGCCACGACTCATAGTTATCAATAAAAGCAGCTCGCTGATCGTTATTTCTCAGCTGCGACAGCTCCGGCTGTGCAACCACTTTCGGCGCCTGATCAGCTACATCCTGTGCCTGCAGCAACATTTCATACGCCCGTAGCATCATCCGGTGCTTGGTATACACCGCCGGTTCATTCTGTTTCCAGTCTTTCCCCATACATTCCAGCTGCTGCTCCTGCACCCATATCATATGTTCCAGCTGTTCCCGGTCATATTCTGGTGGATCCGGTGTTAGTTCCGATATCTCTTCCAGATCATCATCAGTCTCAAGCAATTCCCGGCGGATAGAAGCATAGCACTCAATATTGCAGCCTCCATGCTTCGGGCACTCCCAGCAGCAACAATGTGTGCAATCTTCGCCGGTTCCTGGGATAGTCTTATCCTCATCTGCCATGCTGCAATCATACAACGGATTATGCAGGCACTTCCCGGAGTGCTGCTTTTCGGCAGCGGATTCCGATGGTAGAGCAGCGGTCTCCAAAACCATCGATGATGTTTCCTGTTGCGATGTCGCAACAACCTCCGGCTGCTCATCTGGTTCTCCCAGCTCCTCCCCGCCCATCATCTCCTCCAGCGTCATCGTGGTCTGGATCGTAGCGGGCTGAGCCACCGCTGGCGCCGTCGGTGCTTCCGGCATGATTTCCGGAAAGTCTGTTTCCAGATCCATCTGTCCCTCCAGCTCAAAGTAAGGGATCTCCTTCGGCTGCCGCATGGCCCGAATCTCCTGGACCTTCATTTCCGGAGTCACCTGTTCCAGCTGCTCATCTGTCAGAGACAGCATCTCCTGCAGCTTCGACTTCTCAAAGTCCTTGTATTTCTGGTCCACGATCGGGCTGTTGCCGTCCAGGGAGAACCGGTCATTCATGCTCATATACCGCGATGCTGTAGATTTGCTGATACCGTACTCTGCCATTGCAAAATCCCAGATGTTCTCATGACCCTCCTCGCGGTACAGCTCGCCGTCCCGAATAAGTTTGAGATAATATCCGATGGCAATAAAGCTCCGTGCCGCCGATTCGATGTTTGTCCGGATAAAGATCTTCGCATCATCGTAACTCACATTTTTATACCAGCTGCTCGCGGTCGTAACATCAACCGCGTAATCTTCACATTCATCCTGCTGTACTTCCACAGCAGTGCTTCTCTCTTCCTCCATCTTCCTCTCCCTCAGTATCTGTCCAGGCTCTCGCCGACCATATCAATCCACAGGATGCACTCCCGTGTGCCACTCGGCAACTCCACTAGGCAAAAATATTTACTTGCCGTGGATATCACGCGGGCCAGAACCGGCACGCTGATCAGCTTCGCATTTTCATCTCCAAGCACTACCGTCTTCACGCTTTTGACGCGGATCCGGTTGCCGACACGGGCCTTATTGCGGGCCTGTTTGATTCTCCAGGATCCTATGCCTAGCTCCGGCCGCTTTCTGCACTTAGACGGGTTCAGCCCATGCCGACTCAGGTACATGTACACCGTGGACTCTGTTCTTCCAATCCGGGCAGCAATGTCAGGGATAGACTTTCCTGCAGCATGCAGCTCCAGGACCATTTTCTCAGTGCTGTTCATCCGTACCACCTCCGCTATCCTGTATCATCCGCCTGGCTTCTTCAGCCACCATGGCATCGTAGTCCGTACCTCGATCGTCAAAGTTCAAAAATGCGTTTTTCTTCTGCTTCCCTGCCGCTGAAGAATGATCCTGCCGCGCCCAGTTACGGACAGCAGCTTTCCAGTCTTTCATCCGGTTCTTGCCAATCATCCAGTCTTTTGCGGCATAGAAATCCACAAAACGCTCAGCATCTACGTTCGCGTACCCCATTTCCCGGCAATATCCCCTCACATTCTCCGGGGTGGGTGGCGCGAAGCGCTTTTCTTTTACACCCTTTAGGGTGTTTTCTTTTAAAACATTATCATTTACATTTACATTAGGTTCGGATTTGGTTCCAGTTTGGTTCCGTTTCGGTTCGGGTTTGGTTTTCTGAACTTCACCTTTTTCTGATTTCGGTTCTGGCTTCCGCCCGCCCTTGCTGCCATTTATGTAACGCTGGTTATTGGCGTCCACCTGGGGCTTTGCCATCTGCAAAAACATATTTGCGTAAGCAGATACCTCATTGATCCTGCCGTCCAACGCATAATCCATCAGAGCCACCATGGCCTCTTTATAAATCTCCGGAGGCAGCTCCCGGGTTGCTTCATGGAAGCTTCTGTAAAAAACCATGCTGTCTCTCTGCATGGTGCCCTCCTATATTCTCTTTATATGCCCCGCCGTAAAGTCAGCGGGGCAGTACCAGCGGCATTCATGTTCGTGACACATTAAACCGCAGAGGTAACTTTATTAACCGATAATGGTGATCATGTCCTGGATTTCCTTCGGCATGTCTGCTAACAGGGTTGCCAGGTAGTCTTTGATATTCTGGATTGCTTCGTTGCGCCAGATGCCACCCTCGGCCTCGACAAGTTTAAAGGTCGGCTCCTCATCGTCACCGATCCGGAACACAAAATTGCTTTCCGGCTGCGGAACTTCCCGGAAAGTGCGGAACGGTTTTAATCTGGCCGGATTCGGCACCAGAGCATCCGCCTTTGTGGCCACACCGGTCTGCATGGTAACAACCTGGCTCACACCATCATCACTGTAGGCTGCGTTATTTTTCTTCTCGATGTTTCCAGAAACCTTCAGGATCAGATTCAGATCTGCGGTCGGCTGGAAGTTTGCCTGCAAGCCAAGCATAAAACCTTCCTGATCATACCAACGGTCAAAACGGAACTCTGACACGATGGCTTCTGCTCTAAACAGCGTCTCACGTCTACGATCCGCATCCAGAACGGATACCAGGCGCACCTCGGTCGGACTTTCCACGTGAATAATCATCTTGCGACCACGGAATTCCTCGTGACAGTTTTCAATATAATCAGAGAGCGCAGTCAAAGTGGATGCAGTTACCGGCTTTGCATAATCAGCCTCGTCATAGCGCTCCAGTTTTCCACCACCGCTGCGGGCATAAGTCTTGCCCGCAATCTCGACTACCTCAGTCTTTGCTGCATTGTTTCCAAGTTCCACTACATAGCCTAAAGCTTCTCTTAATCCTTCTAACATATTCTTACTCTCCTTTTTCTCGTGATAGGGACATGAATCATCAAATGATGTCCAGTCCCAATAGTTTTTCGATTCTTCGCAGTCACACATAAATCCATCGTCTACTGCGGTAT
>ENA-UONU01001168-UONU01001168.1-human-gut-metagenome-genome-assembly--contig:-CS51-NODE-1168-length-21288-cov-28.112325_pt1 | contig 21288 bp, 23 predicted proteins | sample MGYA00242462_ERZ724009 | MGnify/ENA metagenome assembly ERZ724009 | reverse complement strand
CGCATTCCTCCCGGGGCTCAAGCCCCGGGCTTCCTGCGGGAAATTCTGTGAATGTCAAGCGCCCCGATGATATTGGTCTTACCTGAGGCGTTGGGTCCGTAAATCACGGACGAGCACAGGCCGCGGACCGTTTCCTTTCCCGCTTTTTTGGCGCGCACCGACGCCGAAGACCCGCAGGTACCGGTTTCAGAAGCCGCCCTTTTAACGGCCGCTGAAGTCTTTGCCTGCGGCCTCACGGAGGACGCTGCCCGCACGGCAGCGCTCGCTGTCGCCCTACGCTTAAGACCCAAGGAGCGGATTGCCGCGTACCGGGCGGCGCTTGGCGCAGAAGTGACCGACGCTGCTCTGCGCCTTCCCGTGGGCTTAGCCGAAGCCACCTATGCCGCCGCGCGCATCGACACCATCATGCGCTGCAGCGAGTCGCTGTTTCTGACGCTCACCAAACGCGAGCAGCTTCTAACGGTCTGCGGCTACATTGCCTGCACGAAGATTCTTACCGCACCCTGGCGCAATACGGCGCGTCCTGCACTTGGCCTTGTGAGTTCGGCCACGCCCTTTCTCTGGCACATCACAAGCGTTGCCGAACTCGCGCAGAAAAGCGGCTGCGAAAAGGCTGAAGACCTGCTTTGGCTTCTGAGGCTTGTAGCGGCGCCTAAAGACTGATTTCCGGCACTATGCAAAAAGAAAGCCCTGCCGCCGCAGACAAAACGATCTGCAAAAGCGCAGGGCTCTTTCGGTTTAAGAAAAAGCGTCCGGCTTAAAAGACAGGCACAAGGCTCCCCTTAAACTTCTCGTTAATAAACTGCCTCATCTCCGGCGAAGTGATGAGGTCCTTTAAAACCTTGAGTTCCGGACTGTTTTCGTCCCCGGCGCGGATTGCCACGATGTTGGCGTAGGGCGAGTCCTTGGCTTCAATCGCAATTGAATCCTTCACGGGATTTAAACCCGCACCCAGCGCGAAGTTGCAGTTGATGACGGCAAGCGCGACGTCGTCCAGAGACCGCGGCAGCTGCGCGGCCTCCACTTCCACGATCTTGAGTTTTTTCGGGTTCTCAACGATGTTGGCGGGCGTCACAAAGAGGTTCTTGGGGTTATCAAGCTTAATCAAGCCCTGCTGATGCAGAAGAATGAGCGCACGGCCGCCGTTGGTGGGATCGTTGGGAATGCTCACCGTGGCACCCTCGGCAATGTCAGAGGGCTTTTTCAGTGTCTTTGAGTAGATCGCAATCGGCGCAATAAAGACCGGCACGTAGCTCACAAGCTTCAGGTTATGCTGCTTCACGAAGTCATCAAGATAGGGCTTGTGTTGAAAGAAGTTGGCGTCCAGCGACTTATCTGAGAGCGCCATATTGGGCTGCACGTAGTCGGAAAATTCCACGACCTTGAGGTTCACGCCTTTTTCCGCGAACTTAGGCTTTAAGAAGTTCATCATATCGCCGCCCGGCACCGGGGAGACGCCGATCACGAGCGTTTTATCCGCTTTCGCCGCAGGCGCCGTTTCCGTCTTCTTGTCGCCGCAGCCCGCAAGGCCGAAGGCAAGCCCCGCCGCAACGCAGAGCGCGGCAAAAGGTTTGAGATTTTTAATCATTTCTCTGTTCTCGCAAGAAACGCCGGCCCACGGGAAGAGACCGGCCGTACAGTAGGTCCGGAGAGTATATCGGCTGAAAGCGCAGCCGACAGCTCCCGGGCCGGCTGCACACACGGTTTGTGCGGTATTACCGCAGTCACAGTCTGATGCGCCGCACGGAAAAAAGTGCCAGGGCGGTTCCTGCCGCGCTCCAGCCGATCAGCACCAGCGTCAAAAGCCCGGCTCCTGCCGTAAAGTCCCCCTTCTCCGGCACGGTATTGATAAGGCGGAAAGCGTCGGCACAGTTTAGGCTCATCAGTGTTGTGAGCACCGTGCGGCTCATCGCCCCGTCGGACGCCACCGCCGCCGTCAAAAGGAGCACGTCGTAGAGAAAGACGAGGAAAAACCAGAGCATCACAAGGACGGCAAGGGCCTGGGCCTTCGTTTTCACGAGCAGACTCACCCAGCAGCCGAGCGCAATGTACGCGAGCCCATAGAGCCACCCCGTCACAAGAAGCTTCACGGACGCCACAAGCGTCTCAGACCAGGACCAGGTAACCGGCAGCACCCCGCGCGCAGCAATGACGGTTGCTACCGCAAAGGAAAAGGCCACGAAAAGCGCCGCCGCAAAGCCCGTGATTTTCCCGAGCACCCAGGTGGTGCGCGACAAGGGATAGGTGAGCATCAAAGCCAATGTGCCGTGCTCGGATTCGCTTGCAAAGGCTTCGCTTACTGTCATGACCGCCAAAAGCGGCAGCACGTAGACCGTCAGACTCACAAAGGAATTCATGACTGTCATGAGGTCCCTGAATTCGAGGCTTCCGCCGATTGCGGCCGTGCCGAAAATCACGGCAAGCGCCAAAACGGCAAAAAGAAGCGCTCCGGAAAAAAGCCACCGGTTGCGGGCCGCCTCGAGAAATTCTTTCCCGGCAATCACGCCGAAGGCGCGCACTTCGCTTTGAAAATCATGAAGCGCCATGCGTTGTCTCCGTACCGTTAAAGTATGCGTAAAGACTTCTTAAATCCGGATGCCGCACCTCAAAGTCCCAGATGCCGCAGGTTTGCGTGAGAAACGCGAGCACGGCCTGCACTTCGCCCGGAGCGACATCAATCGCCGTTCCCGTGAGGCGCCCGGCCGGCAGTCCCGCGCGCGCTTTCTGCACTGCCGCAGGCGTCAATGTCACGCGCACCGGAAGGTTTGCCTTCGCGCGCAGCGCGTCAAGCGTCTCGGCCTGCGCGGCAATCCGCCCTTCCTTAATCATGAGAACGCAGTCAAGAAAATTTTCCGCAAGCGCGAGTTCATGCGTGCAGATGAGAACCGCGCAACCCTTTTCCTTCATCTGCACGAGTTCCGCATACAGCGCTTCGGTGGTCTGGGGATCAAGTCCCGTCGTGGGTTCGTCTAAAAGCAGGAGCTCAGGTTCGGTGAGAAGTGCCTGCGCCAGGCCCAGCCTCTGTCTCTGCCCCTTGGAGCATTCCTTCGGCGTTCTGCGGGCAAATTCCGTGAGCCTCAGTTTTTCTCCGACCTCCGCAATACGCGCTGCGTCCACGCGCTTCAGGCGCCCGAAAAAGCGCAGGTGCTCGGCAACCGTCATCTGATCGTAAAAACTCACGTTTTCAGGCAAATACCCGATTTTTAGCGGCGCCTCTCCCGGCGCTCCCCCTAAAACCGTGAGCGTTCCTGCCGTGGGTTTTATGAGCCCGAGGATAAGCTTGATAAGCGTGGATTTCCCCGCGCCGTTTGTGCCCAAAAGCCCGGTGATGCGGCCGGCTTTCACGCGGAAAGTGATGTCCGTGAGAATGCGGCGCCCCGATCGCTCAAACGTAAGAGCATCGCCCGCAACACGGGCTTCTGCGGTGCCTGAAGCCGTCATCAGAGCGCCTCCAGCGTCACTTCTTCAAAGCGCACGATGCGCCCGCCCCAGGCTTGGATGAATTTCTCCGCCGCCGTTTTGTCGGCAAAAGCGGCGGGCTCCGCCCCCATCACGCCTTCAAAGCGCCCGTCCACCACAAAGAAAGCCTTGCGGGCATCAAGAAAACTCTCCGCGGTCACAGGGGCCTTGGGGTCGGTGTCCGCGCTCTGCACGAAAAAGCCTGTCAGGCGCCGCGCGTTCTCGGGCTGCAGGGCAAAGGTAAAGGCATCACGCCCGGAGCAAAACTTCACGGGCTCTGCCACGCCCTTTAAAAAGAGCTCGGCCTTGGGGCCCTCGTAGTTTGTGATCACCATGCCGCAAAGCGCGCACCGGTCGTGCGCTCCGAGCGCAACAGGTTTAACCGGGACCTCACTTTTTTCCGAGCAACCGGTCAGCGTTAAAACCAGACCGGCAGCGCCTGCGGCGCAGAGCATGCGGCGGTAATGTCCGGTGGAATTCACGGGCGTTCTCCTTGGGTTTGGCGTGGGGATTTCTTAATTATGCGCGCGGCAGCCCAAAACCTGAGCCGTGAGTTCTTCGGCGCTTAAGAGTTTGCCGCCCTTTTCCGCCTGAAATTTTTCTGCGGCGGCCTTATCGGCAAAAGGCGCAAGGCTCGGGCCCATCACGGCCTTCATTTCGGAGCCGTAAACGTACCAGGCACTGCGGGCATCAATCATGGCGGCATCATCGGGATGCGTCCAGCCGGTTTTGCCGGCGTCGTGCACGTAGGCACCTTTGACGTCACCGGCTTTGGTGAGTTCACAGGCCAAAGCTCTCGCCGAACAAAAGGCCTTCTGTGTGCCGTCAGGCATGACGATTACGCCCTTGGGACCGGGATAGCGGAGGATTTCCATGCCGCAGGAAGCACAGCGCTCGCCCGTGTGAATCACGGGTGTCTGCGCCGCAGCGGCACACGCGGTCAAAATCACCGCGGCAGTAAGGCCCGCTCTTAACCAAAGTCCGACCATCCATCACTCCTTTTTTTGCCGGTACGGATACCGAGATTACGCGAGAACCGTACCGGAGGGAAAGTCAAAAACCGGTTTCTTGCGTTGACACGCATAGCCGGAATCTTCAAGCCTCATTGATATGCATCAAACCCGTGCAAAAACAATGAACTTCACCTCCGGTACTCACCGAACTCTTTTCCGTGTGGCAGACCTACCTTACCGTGGGAGGGCTCCCGGAACGTGGGAGGGCTCCCGGAAGCGGCGGCAGCGTTTCTGTCTGCGCGGGACATCGCAGCTGCTGATCACGTTTTGGCGCAGTACCTCTAGGCCTTACGGGGCGACTTTTCCGCCAACGCCCAAGGCGCCGAAACCCGGCGCATCGGAAACGTGTGGCAGTCGGTGCCCCAGCAGCTCGTAGCCGGCGCATCGAAATTTTTCCTCTCAAAGGTGAGCACCGATGCCCGCGCCCACGAGTACCGGTCGGTTGTCTTTTGGCTTGAAGAAGCCGGGCTCATCACACGGATTTACCGTGCCCGAAAGCCCGCACTTCCGCTTTCGGCTGACTGCAATTTCGACGCTTACAAGGTGAGCCTTTTTGACACCGGCCTTTTGCGCGCGGCAGCCGGAATTTCGCCTGACGCGCTGCAAAGTCAAACGCCCGAGGCTGCTGCCGTGCGGGCTACACTGAACCGCAATGCGCTGACGCAGAGTCTCACGGCGCAGCTTAAGGCAAGACCGGCCTACTTCGAGACAAACGGCCGGATGTCGGCGGACTTTCTGATTCAGACGGGCACCGACCTCATCCCGGCGGAACTTGCTCTAAATCCCAGCCGCCGAAAGAGCCCCGTCAAACGCTTTGCCGTGCGGCAGAAGATGCCCTTTGCCGTACGGTTTTCACACGACAACCTGAGTTTTACTGACGGCGTGATGACAATTCCGCTGCCGCTGGCGGACTGGACGGCCAAACTCATCGGCCTCACTGAAAACAGTGCTTATTAAGACAGCACCTACAGAACCGCAGCCGCGTAGTACGGCAAGAACAAAATGCCGTCTTGCTCTTTCACCTCACCGTGGTGAAGAACAATGCCGTCTCCTATACGGCTGCCGTAAGTGGCTTTAATACGTTCAAGTGACTTGATACTCAATGACTTACCGGACTTTACTTCCAAAGGAACAACCTTTTTTCCCTTTCGAATCAGAAAGTCAATTTCCATCACAGTTTTACGCGTTTTGGCATCGCGTTTTGCGTAGAAGTAGGTCTTATGCCCGCCGGATCTCAGACACTGGGCCACAACATTTTCCACGAGCATTCCTTCATTAACCTGCAGACGGTCGAGAAGAACGGCCTTGTAGAGGTCATTATCCATGTATGTCCTGTCGTAAAAGGCCAAAGTCACCAGCAAACCCGTATCCGTCAGATAGCACTTAAAAGACGAGTCCGTGATGCCGAGATTAAAAGCAACGCTCGGGTCTTCCACATTAAATGCAAGGTTGACAACCATGGCTTCATCAAGCCAACGTACCGGCCCACGGTATTCGCGCAACCGGGCCTGCGGATCAATATGCGAGATCACAAACCGCTTGTCGTGCTTGGACAGTTCTGACGGAATCTGCTCAAAGAAATTACCGACATACTCGGATTTCTCTTCGTTTTGTTCCTGCATATCCTGCTTGTAGAGCCTGAGAATTTCATGCTTGACGAAGTCAGCTTTCTCAAAATTTTTGTCCGGTAAAAATGCTGAAACAACCTGCGGCATTCCTCCCACAAGCATGTACTCCCGGAAGCGGTTCATGATGCTCTGATGCATGGCTCCGAAAGGCTTTCTCGCCTCGACACGACTGCGGATTATCGGAATTGTCACATGATCATCCTGAGCCCAAAGGAATTCTTCAAAATCCATCGGCAGAACATCGAGCGGGTACTCCTCCGACGGAATCAGAATATCCTTGCTTTTTTTAGTAATTCCTGCCAAAGACCCCGTTTCAAGGTAGTGATATCGACCGTCTTCCAGCAGAGTCTTCAATGCCTGCCGGGCTGCAGGAAAGAGCTGAACCTCATCCAGGATAATGAGTGATTCACCCCGAAAGAGTTTTGTTTTGTAAATCAGCTGCAGCGTCTCAAAGAGGGTATCAAGGTCAAGTAACCCGTTTACGAAGAGATTGCGGACATCATCTGTTACCTGATCAAACCTGATCAGAATATGTGACTTATATGCCTCTTCGCCAAGCTTCTTAGCCAGCGTGGTTTTTCCCACACGACGTGCTCCTTTTAAAAACAAGGCGTACTTCGGAGCGTAGTCATGCTTCCAGCGCAACATCTCTTGGTAAATTTTTCGTTCAAACATTGGGGCATCCGATGAATTTTCACAATTGCGCCAGATATTTTATGAGAATTTTTCACAATTGCGCCAAATCTTTTTCATCATATTTCCACAATTGCGACAACCATCATTTGGTAATTTTCCACAATTGCGCAAATCTCATGCACTAAAAGAACCAAGAGACACAGCCCGCCACTCACACCTTGCGCCGGAAAAACACATACGCCAGGGGCAGTGACACCCCTGCCACCACTGCCGCAGTCCAGAGCACAGCAAACATCTCGCCCCACGTGCAGCCCGCAAGGTACACGCGCCGCATTGCAAGGAGTGCAAAGCGCAGGGGATCGAGCCACGTGAGTGCCTGCACCCACTCCGCCATATTCGCGACCGGCGTAAAAAGCCCGGAAAGTAGCACCATCGGCACGAGGTTGACGACAACCAGAAGAAGCGCCTGCTGCATGTTCTTGCTGTAGGCTGAAATCGCAAGCCCCAGCCCCACGACCGCCGCGATAAAAATGAGAAGAATCGTAAGAATCTGAGCAAAACTCCCCGCAAGCGGAATCCGGAACCACCACAAGTCCGCTGCGAGAATAAGGCACGCCTGCATGAGTCCCACCACCATCGGGACAAAGGCCTTGGCAAAAAGAATCTGCCCGGTTGTGACGGGCGTGACGGAGAGTTGCTCAAACGTCCCCTGCTCCCGCTCACGCGCCACCGACAGGGCCGAGAGCACCACGGTCTGCAGCATCGAAAGCATGACGATGAGCCCGGGCATGATGAACCACTGCGTGATGTTGTTGGGGTTATAAAAAAGGCGCATCGCCACGCCCGCCGTGACGCCGCTTTTTTCGGCTGAAAAGTCACTCACAATCGTCTGCAGGTAGCCTGCCGCCAACTGCGCGGTCGTGGAGTTGCGGCCGTCCACCACGACCTGCACGGGCGCGCTGCGGCCCGAATAAAAGCGCGAAGAAAAGTCGGGCGCAATCACCGCCACCACAAGCGCGTCGGTTTCATCAACCGCGCGCCTTACCTGCGCAGTGTTGGTAAGCGTTGCCACCCGCTGAAAAATCCCGCCCGCTTCAATGCGTCGTATGAGCTCGGAGGAAAGCTCAGTTTTCGCCAAATCACAGACCGCGTAAGGGATGCGCTCAAGGTTAAAACTTGCGATATACCCGAAGAGAATGATGTAAAGAATGATGGGCGCCACAAGAATCATGCGGCTTGTGCGGTCCTTTAAGACCGAGAGAAACTCTTTTTTAACGAGCGCTGTGAGCGCCACGGAGAAAAACGCGCTCATTTCCGGATCCTCTTGGCGCACTGCCCGTACGCGAGCGTAAGAAACAATACGGCAAAGGCCGTGAGCACGGCAAAGTCCCGGATCGCGAGTTCCGGCATCCCGCCCGTTAAAAAGCCGAGCCGCAGCAGCTCCATGTAGTAGACCGGCGGAAAGGCGTGCGCAAGCCAGTCGGCCCAGACCGGGGCGCTTCGCAAGTCAAAGATAAAGCCCGAAAGAATCACGGCCGGCAAAAAGCCCGAGAGGATCGTGATTTGGCTTGCAAGAAACTGTGAGCGCGTCACTCCCGAAACAAAGAGTCCGAGTCCGAGCCCAATCAAAAGGTAGAGGGCGGATGAGACCGTAATCACCGTAAGACTCCCCCGCACCGGCACGTCGTAGAGAAAAAGCGCGGCTAAAAGACAGAGCCCCCAGCCGACGAGCCCCAGCACAAAGTACGGAAGCACCTTGGATATGAGAATTGCCAGGGGTGAGGCCGGCGTTGCAATCAAGGCTTCCATCGTGCCTCTCTCCCATTCACGCGCAAGCACAAGGCCCGTTAGCATCATCCCGGTCATCGTGAGCACAATGACCATCAGTCCCGGCACGAGATACCTGCGGCTCTCCGCGCTCTCGTTAAACCAGATGCTGGGCACCGTCGCGGCGCCCGCTGCCTGTGAGTTTCTCACGCGCGCAATCATCGCCGCAGCCGTCACGGCGTTACCGATCATCACCGCCCTCGGCGCGTCAATGCCGTCAATCAAAAGCTGCGCTGCGGTCGCACCCCGCCGGGTTTCAAGCACCAGCAGCGCCTCAACGTCAAAGGCTTTCAAAGCCTTTTCCCCTTCGGCGCGCGAGGTGAAAACCGTGGTTTTAAAGACGGGGTTACGGGTAAAAGCGGTTGTGAGCGCCTGCGCTTCCCCGGTTTTGGCTTCCTGCGCAATCCCGAGGCGCACGTCGCGGATGTCAAAACTTAACCCGTAACCAAACAAAATAATGAGCACCACAGGCATCACGATCCCGAGTAAAAAGGCGCTCTTATCCCGCACGATCTGCCGGGTTTCCTTCAAGGTGAGCGCCGCCGTGTGGCGCCAAAAGTCCGCAAAGCTCATGACGCCTCTCCTCGCCCCGCCTGTACCACCCGGATAAAGGCCGCTTCCATCGTAGGGGCGTCGCCGCGGATTGCTTCAGGGGTACCGGCCGCAATCGTGCGGCCCGCATCCTGAATGAGAAGCCGGTCGCAATATTGCGCCTCTTCCATGAAGTGCGTGGTGACGATAATCGTGACGCCTGCGGCCGAAAGTTCCGTCATCCACCGCCAGAAACGGCGCCGCGCCATGACGTCTGCGCCGCTTGTGGGTTCATCAAGAAAGAGAACCGAGGGTTCGTGAATCAAAGCCGCCGCCATCGCCAGGCGCTGCTTCATGCCGCCCGGCAACTCCCCCGCGGTTTTATCCAAGACGTCGGTTAACGCCAGCGACGCCGTGAGCTCCACAATGCGCGCGTCCGCCTCTTTTGTCGTCAGCCCATAGGCCCCTGCAAAAAACCGCAGGTTTTCCCGCACCGTGAGGTTTCCGTAAAGCGAAAATTTCTGCGACATGTAGCCTAAGCGTGAGCGCGCGAGGTTTCTTGAGGCGCGGACGTTGACGCCCGCGACTTCGAGGTCGCCGCCGCTTACCTCCAGCAGGCCGCAAATCATCCGGAAGGTCGTGGTTTTCCCCGCGCCGTTGGGCCCCAAAAGCCCGAAGATTTCCCCGGGGTGCACCACGAACGACGTTTTATCCACCGCCGTAAAAGCCCCGAACCGCCGCACAATGTCCTGCGCGCGGATAACGGGGTCAGAGACCGCGGCCCGCCCTTTAACGGTAAGTGCATTGCCGGTCTGCGTAAGGCCCAGGACCTTTTCCCGCCACGCAAGATACCCGTCTTCCAGGCGCGCGGGGGCCTCCGTGACGGTGAGCGCCGGAAAAGCCGCGGTAAGCTCTGCCGCCGTGACGCCGTCCCTTAAAAGCACATGCACGCCTCCGGCAAGCGGCAGGGCGTCAAGCACCAAAGCAGAGTCAGAAAGCTCAGCCTGCACGTCCCGTACGCGCCCGGTGTAGCCCGCGACCTGCACCGTGCGGCCTGCGGCATGCGCGGTGACTTCAGCGGGAGTGCCGGTAAGCTGCAGGCGGCCCCCTTCAAGAAGCGCCACCTGATCACACTGCGCGGCCTCGTCCATGTAGGTCGTCGCAATGACGACCGTCATCTTCCCGGCGCCGCTTTCGGCTTTGAGAATCTCAAAAAGTTCCTTTTTGGATAAGGGGTCCACCCCCACCGTGGGTTCATCCAGAAGCAACACGTCCGGGCGGTTTAAAAGCGCACAGGCCAAACCCAGCTTTTGCTTCATGCCGCCCGAAAGTTTCCCCGCGGGGCGCGCGGTAAAAGCGGTGAGTTGCGTCATCGCAAGAAGCCTTGCGATTCTCTCCTCCCTCTCTTTACCGTCAATACCGAAAAGGTCGGCGTAGAGAAGGAAATTTTCCATGACGGAAAGGTCTTCATAGAGCCCGAACTTCTGCGGCATGTAGCCGATCCGCGTTTTAACGCCCGCGTTTTCCGGGTAAAGCGCTTCCCCCAAGACCGTTACCGAGCCTTTTTGCGGCCGCAGCACGCCCGCCATCACGCGCATGAGCGTGGTTTTGCCTGCGCCGTCAGCGCCCGCTAGCGCCGTGAGCGACCCCGCTTTGATTGTGAGCGTGATGTCGTCAATCAGGGGCTTAACCGCACCTTTTTCAAAGCGGCTCACACGGGTGACTGTGAGGGCCTCGGCCATAACTATTTCCCCAGCGAAACCGTCACGGGCATCCCGAGCCGCAGCGCACCGTCGGGATCAGCCACCGTGATGCGCACCTCGTACACAAGGCTGGTTCTCAGCTCTTCGGTCTGCACGGTTTTGGGTGTAAATTCCGCGACCGTGGAAATAAAGCCCACGGTGCCTTCAAAGGCCTTACCCGGCGCGCTGTCGGTAAAAACCGCAACCTTTTGCCCGGTACGGATACGCCCGAGGTTCACTTCATCGATGTAGGCCCTCACCCACAGGGGGTCGGTGAGCGCGAGTTCAAAGACGGGCGTTGCCGCTGAAACCATGCTCCCGGCTTCTAAAAAGCGCTCGCGCACGACGGCGTCCGCCGGAGCCGTGAGGGTGCAATTTTTAAGCATCCGTTCGGCGTCAGCCGTCTGCACGCGCGCTGATGCGAGCCGAGCTCTTGCGACCTCGAGTTCTTCAGCGCGGGTGCCGGCTAAAAGCAGATCGAGTTCTTTTTGTGCTGCATTGCGCTGCGCCAGGTCCACTTTCTGCTGCGAGCAGACCTGATCAATCCTTAAGGGGCTTGTGGCCGTGCCGAGTTTTTTCTCACGCTCACAGGTGCGGCGGGAAAGCTGCAGGGCGGCCTCTGACGCCGCCACACGGGCGCGTGCGGCGTCAATCTGTTCGGTGCGGCTGCCGGCCAAAAGCAAATCAAGGTTTTTCTGCGCAACGGTTTGCGCTGCGCGGGCCGCGTCCAGGGCAATGCGGTAACGGGTGTCGTCAAGCTGCGCGATCACCTCCCCCTTTTTCACCGTGTCGCCTTCTTCGACCGCAACGGAGGCAAGCCTGCCACCCTCTTCAAAGGCGGGGCTGACGGTCCTCATATCGACGCTCCCGTAAATTTTGAGCGCACCTTCTTCGGTCTTAAAAACACCGGTGTACACCGCAACGGCTGCCGCCGCGAGACACACAACCACCGCTGCGGCAGCAAGGATTATCTTTGCCATGTCTGGCCCCGTATGTTTTTGTTCTCAATATTGCAGGTATATCAGCGTTTTCTTTTGTGTTCAACCCAAAGGCATGCACGCCGTTACAGTTTGCGCAATACTTTCTAATACGATCGTCGTTTGTTCTCCGACACCGCCATGCGCATCCAGTACGCTTCTGACCTGCACCTCACTTTCGGCCGCAATTTCCAATATGTCCTTTCAGGGGGCATCAAGCCCGAGGGTGACGTCTTTGGGCTTGCGGGTGACATTGCCGAAATCCAACACCTCGAGCGCTACGACGCGTTTTGGGACTGGTGCTCGGAACACTTCAAAGAAAGGATTTTTGTGCCCGGAAACCACGACTGGTACGGCTGCTGGATTTCCATAATGCGCTGAAGTGCCAAGTAAATCAGCTTCTTGGCGAATTCTTCATGCGGAAACATGGTTCGAGTTTTGATTACCTTCCGAACGCCACGGTTGAGAGCCTCAATCTACCGCCCAAGGTCTTCTTTCTGATCATGAGACGACACCCTGGCGTAACCGATATCACGGCGGTCATTCTGTTCTTCAGGCGAATCATCATTTTGGACAAACCGGCGGTGCCCGCCGAAAGTACGGGAGCAACTGAGCAGAGGCCCTTCGCAACCCTGCGACGGATGGTGCTTACAGAGACGTCGTACTGTTTGGCAACGAGGCCTATGGAGACCAATGTCATTTGAGCCTCCTTTCCTGCGGTTCAAAAAACGCCGTTTAACCTTACAGCAGCATGATGGTAGATTTGGGAGAATTTTTCTCGACTAGCAAAGCCCGAAGGGCGGACTTTCTGCGTTCAGAGCGCTTACTGCTGCGTGTCCCGCGGAATCCGCTTAATCTCTTCCACAACCACCGCGTCTTCCACCACCGTGGTGCGTTTGACGCCGGCCTGGGCCTTGTCGCCGGGCTTGAGCCCCTCTTCAGGGGCACGGGCTTCAGCCACGCGGTCTTCAGCATCTTCCTGAGCGCGCATCTCTTCCTGCATGCGCTTACGTAAGTTTTCCAGCGGATCGCCGTGCCGCCAGCGCCAGTAGACGCCGTAAAGCGCAAGCGCCGCCACGCAGATCAGCACAAAAAGCAAAATGCCGCCGATCACGGGCAGAAGCAATATGCCGATCCCCACGACCGCCGCAAGCACCACGGCGGAGACAAGAAACTGAACAATGGGATTGACGGGACGGCCGTTGATGTAAAGCGCCATGGCGGTGTGTACAAACCTTTGTAAGAAGAATTACGTAACCGGTATTTTGCAGCAGGGCGGGCCCCTGCAAATGTAAACAAACGCATCCGTTTGTACGCATTTTCCTCTGTTTTGAGGTCCTTCTCCTCAAGAAATACCCGCACGCGGCGCCCCGGACGGCGTGCGCGTGAATGAAATCCTTTATCATTCGCGCACCCGTTTCCGAGTATCATCAACGAAAACTATCGACTTTTGTCGAACGATGGACGAAAATTATCGCCATCCGTTCAGCGGCCGCGCCCGTCGCCTGCCGCCCTGCCCATAAGGCAGCTACTTATCGACTAAGCATATGACTACAACGACTTGCAAACAGCCTCTGCCCGATGTGCAGAGCTCGATTGACACACGCCGCATCGCCATTGACCGCGTGGGCGTGAGGGGTCTTACGGTTCCGATGACCGTCAAAAGCGTTGACGGCGCGCAGCCTACGGTTGCCAAGGCCAGTATGTACGTGAGCCTTCCGGCCGAGCACAAGGGCACGCACATGTCCCGCTTTGTGGCGCTCATCTACGAAAACAAGGAACCCTTGTCCGAGCCCATGATGCGCAACCTTCTTGCGCGCATGCTCGAACTTCTGGAAGCCGAAAACGGCTACATCGAAATCAGTGCGCCGTTCTTTGTGATGAAGGCAAGCCCGGTTTCCGGTCTTAAAAGCCTCATGAACTACGAAATCCGCTACATCGCTGAGAAAAAGGACGGTGTGACGAAGGTTCTGCAGGAAATTAAGGCCCCCGTAACGAGCCTTTGCCCCTGCAGCCGCGAAATCAGCGACTACGGCGCGCACAATCAGCGCTCGATCCTGACGGTGTCGCTGGAACTGGCTTCCGACATGTCGCTTGAAGACCAGATCCGCATTGCGGAAACGTCCGCCTCCTGCGAACTCTGGAGCCGCTTAAAGCGCAGCGACGAAAAGTACGTCACGGAATTTGCCTACGACCATCCGAAGTTTGTGGAAGACATCGTGCGCGACATGGCCGGTCAGTTAAACGCCGACAGCCGCGTGGTGAGCTACCACGTCACCGCCGAAAACTTCGAGTCGATTCACAATCACTCGGCCTACGCCGAAATCAGCCGCGACAAACGCCGCGTCTGAGGCTTTTGCTCACGGCCCGCCCGCTTCTTTTAAAATAACGGGCGCAGCGGAAAAACGAAGCCGCTTATCCGTTTCGGGTGTTCCCCGACGGAAGGCGGCTTTTTCTTTTCCTGTTAAGTTTGTTTACCGATCGCACGGGCGACTTTACGTTCTCCTTTGCGATTGCCTGATATTGTTTCGAAACTCACGCTGCAGAAGGCCAAAAAAGGCACTCTGCGCGGGCCTGAAGCTCGGCCCCTATCCGGATTTCCGTCATGATTGAAGAACAGAAACTCGCGCTTACGGCGCTTTTAAACGATGCCCTCAAAGCCAACGGTATCGAGGGCGTCACCGCGCGCCTGGAGCGCCCCAAGGACGCCGCCCACGGCGACTTTGCGTGCACCACGGCGCTGCAGTGCGCCAAGATTCTGAAGAAAAACCCCCGCGAAGTGGCGCAACTCCTCGTGGCGTCCCTTAACAACGATCCCCGCGGTAAGGCGCTTTTGGCGGCCGTTGAAATCGCGGGGCCCGGGTTCATCAATCTGACGCTCAATAAAGAAGCGGCGCTTTCCGCCGTCAAGGACGTTCTCACCAAGGGCGAAGACTTCGGTAAAAGCACCGCCTTTGCGGGCCAAAGCGTTTTGCTCGAATATGTGTCCGCCAATCCCACAGGGCCCCTGCATCTGGGGCACGCCCGTCAGGGAGCTTTGGGTGACGTTCTTTCGCGTGTGATGGCCACCCAGGGCTACAAGGTGATGCGCGAGTTCTACTACAACGACGCGGGCGTGCAGATTGATAACCTCACGCTTTCCGTTGCCGCGCGCGCCAAGGAAATTAAGGGCGAAGCCAAACCCGAGGACTTCCCCGAAAACGGTTACCACGGCGACTACATCATGGATATCGCCCGGGATTACCTTGCGAAAAAACCGGTGGTGACGACCACCGGTGAAACGGTTGAAGCCTGCGGGTGCCCGGACAACAAGGAAAACATCCGCCGCTATGCAGTGGCGTACCTTCGTAACGAACAAGACAGCGACCTTAAGGCCCTCGGGGTTGCCTTTGACAACTTCTACCTTGAAAGTTCGCTTTACACCTCCGGGCGCGTTCAGAAAGCCGTTGAAGCCATTGAAAAGGCGGGCTATACGTATGAAGCCGAGGGGGCGCTGTGGCTCAGAACCACCGACCCTGACTTTGCGCGCTTTAAGGACGACAAAGACCGCGTGATGCGCAAAAAGGACGGGCACTTCACGTACTTTGTGCCCGACGTTGCCTACCACCTTGCGAAGTTTGAAAGGGGCTTTACGCGCGCAATCAACATCCAGGGATCGGACCATCACGGCACCACGGCCCGCGTGCGTATCGGCCTTCAGGCCGCAAGCAAAACCCTCGGCATCACGATTCCGGACACCTTCCCCGAGTATCTCCTGCACAAGATGCTTCTGGTGATGAAGGGGGGCGAAGAAGTGAAGATGAGTAAGCGCGCCGGCACCTATGTGACGCTCAGAGACCTCGTTGACTGGGTCGGGCGCGACGCGGCCCGCTACTTCCTTGTGTCACGTAAGAGCGACGCCGAGTTTGTCTTTGACATTGACCTTGCTGTTAAAAAGAGCGACGAAAACCCGGTTTACTACCTGCAGTACGCGCACGCGCGCATCTGCTCGGTTCTAACGCAGGCCGAGGAAAAGGGCTTTAAGGTGCCCACCGCTCAAGAAGCCGCCGCGTGCGATCTGACGCTTCTTGACTCCCCGCAGGCCAAGGCCCTTGTTGCCAAGATGGCTGATTACGGCAACACCCTGGCCGTAGCAGCGCGCGATCTCGCACCGCACTTAATCTGCGTGTACCTCAAAGAGCTCGCTGCGGACTTTCACGCCTACTACAACGCCGACCGGATTCTCGTGGACGATGCCGCGGTGCGTACGGCGCGGCTGGCACTTCTTTTGGCCGCACGTCAGGTTTTGCGTAACGGTCTTAACGTGCTCGGGATTTCCGCGCCCGAGCACATGTAAACGGAACGACACACGATGCCCGCAAGAACAAATTCAGGTTTCGGCTGGACCGCGCTTTTCTGGTCCTTTGCCCTGGGCGTCACCGCTGCACTGGCGGTGGCGGCGGCCGTTTTTATGTTTATCAACAACGCGCCCGTGCCCTTTGTGAATAAAGTCGACCAAAGCGCGGTGGCCGTAAACGAAGAGCTTTTGGACGGCCGCCTTGACCCCAACAAGAAGCTTTACGCCGAAGGTCAGGGTGAGGTGCAGCAGGCCGCGCAACCGGGGGCTGTGGCTGCGGTCACAGCCGACGGCAAGTCTGCAACGGCTCTGCCCGGCTCCGCCGCAGCTCAGGGGACAAGTGAGGGCGAAACGCTTGACACCCACCGCTACTGGGTGCAGGCCGGGGCCTTCAGTCAGAGTGCGGACGCCGAGAGCATGCGCGCCCGCATCGCTTTTATCGGGCTTGACGCCCAGATCAGCTACCGTAACGAAGGCGGACAGAGGCTCTACCGCGTGCGCGTGGGGCCTTTTGACACCGAAGCGCAGGCCGAGGAAATCCGCCAGAGCCTCGCCGACAACGCCATTCAGGGCAACCTCATCAAACTTCAGGATTAAAAAAACAACTTTTACAGGGACGAAACCAACATGATTTCACGCAGAGTGCTTTTGGGGGCCGCTGGCGCTCTCAGCCTTCCCGTATCGTTGACCGCGAATGCCGCGCCCGTAGCGGGCAAAGACTACCTTGTCGTGCGCCCCGCGGTGCCCGTTGCCGCCAAGCCCGTCATCATTCATGACTTCTTTGCCTACACGTGCCCGCACTGCCTCGCGTTTGCGCCCATGATGGATGAGTACATCAAGAGCCTTCCCAAGGACGGGTCGGTTAAGGTGATTCCTGTGCCCGTTGCCTGGAACGCGCAGTACGAGATCTTTCCGCGCACGTACTTTGCTCTCGAAGCTTTAGGTAAGTTTGACGCGCTTCATATGCCGTTTTGGGAATGGGTCATCAAGGAAGAGCACGACTGGAAGGACGTCGAAGGCATGAACGCCGACGTCACGAAGTGGTTTACCAAGAACGGTATTTCTGAGAGCGATTTCACCGGTGCCGTGAAGTCCTTCTCCGTGGTTGCCAAGTCCCGTACGGCCTTTTCGACCTGGCAGAGTTACGGCGTGGATTCCACCCCGAGCGTGGGTGTGGCGGGCCGCTGGCTCACGGCGCCTCACCTCACCGGCACGCGCCGCGCCACGATTGAAACGATCAAGTTCCTCGTGGATCTCGCGAAAAAGGCTTAATTTTCACCGAGCAGTGTGACGTCATGCGAATCTTTATCACAGGGGCCTCAAGCGGCATCGGCGCGGAAATGGCCAAGATCTTTGCCGCCAGAGGCGACACCGTGGGCCTGGTGGGCCGAAGTGAAGAGAAGCTCGAGAGTGTTCTCGCCGCCCTGCCCGCGGGAGAGCACCGCCTCTACGCGCTTGACGTCACCGACCGCAAGGCATTGATTGACGCGGCCGCGGACTTTGAAGCCCACGGCCCCACGGACACGGTGATTGCGAACGCCGGGATTTCGATCGGCGTTAAAACCGAGTACTACGAAGATCTCGACGTGCTCGAGAGAATCTACCGCACCAACGTCTTTGCGATGGCCTGTACCTTCCACGCCTTTATTGATCCCATGCGCCGCAGAGGCCGCGGGCACTTTGTGGGAACGGGGTCGGTAGCCGGTATCCGGGGGCTTCCCGGAAGCGAAGCCTATTGCTCAAGCAAAGCCGCCGTCATCAGCTACCTTGAGAGCCTGCGTAACGACGTGCGCCCCTACGGGATTGATGTGACAACGATCTCTCCGGGGTTTGTAAAGACCCCTCTTACGGCCAAAAACCCGTACAAGATGCCGTTTTTACTCGAAGCCGATGAGTTTGCGCGCCGTGCCGTCAAAGCCATTGACGCGCACGTCTCCTACCGCACGATTCCGTGGCAGATGGGGGTGCTGAGCAAAATCCTGCGTTTGCTTCCCAATGCCGTCTTTGATAAGGCGGTCGCCGGGCGCGGGGAAAAGCCGCGCGCCAAGGACCTCTGAGAAGAGCCCCGGAAAAAACGCGGTGAAAGGCACGTCTCCGGATGTGCCTTTTTTCTGTCCTAATTTCAATGGACCAAGAGCCCGGTACCAATAAAAAAAGTCGTCTGATCTATTAGCCACTGTATAAAATTTCTCAGTGTAACGACGAATTTTCGAGTAAAAAACCTCGGTACAGCGAGGATTTTTCGTAACGGTACCGCAATTCTGTTTCGCATTTACAGAGCCCATATAAGAAGTGGCTGCTCCTGTGAGTGTCTTAGACCGGTACCTGGGAACAACCATTAGATGTCATAGCGCCTTTGCGGCCGTCGCCAACCTGGCTTTAAAGGCACTTAAAAGTAAGCCTCAGTCCAAAAAAGGCTGCGGCTTTTTTGCGGGTACGCCCGCGGTAAAAGCGGCTTACGGTCGTCTCAGACCGGACTCATTCAGGCCCGGATCGAACTTGTTCAATTTTGCAACAAGTTCGATTTCTATTAAAACCCGCTTTTCTTCTATAGGTCTCTTCAAAAGCCCCGCAACAACCGGCATCAGCTTTAAAAAGTGCGGCCCTATTCGTTTAACGCCAGCGCAATTGCCTCAAGATTGGCCTTCATGCGCTCAGCATAGGTTTTGCCGCCTTCAGCCGTCTCCATCGTGTAGATCACCTTCACTTTGGCGCCGGCTTCCTTGGCCAAAGTCCGCGCCACGGCGGGACTCACCATTTCCTCGGTAAAGATCGTCTTCACACCTTCCCGGCGGCAGAGTTTGGCAAGGTCCGCAAGTTTCCGGATCGTGGGTTCGCCCTCGGCAAAAGTGTCTTCAACACTTAACTGCGTAAGCCCGAAATCCCGGCACAGATAGGCAAAGGCCGCATGGCTTGTCACAAACCCCCGGCGCTTTGCGCTCTTAAAGCGCGCGGCGTAAGTCGCGGCAAGGGCCTCAAGAGGCTTTTTAAAGGCGGCAAACCGCGCATTAAAGTAAGGAGCGTCCGCGGGCCGCAGCGCTGAAAGCGCCTTACGGATCGCATCAGCCTCGTAAACGGCGCCCGATAGACTTAACCACACATGGGGATCCGTATCCCCGTGCTCGCGGATTTCGCCGGGATCGGTGAGCTTAATCGGCGAAAAACCGCGGCTTGCGGTCACAACCTTCAGGCCCGGTGCCGCAGCCGAGGCCGTTTTCTCAGCCCACGGTTCCATCCCGAGGCCGTTTACGACAAAAAGGTCGCTTGCCTTAAGCCGCCCCATCGTGGCAATCGTGGGCGTAAAGCCGTGCGGCTCGGTGTCGGCCGGAATGAGCCCCGAGACCGAGACTTTGTCACCGCCCACAGCTTCAACAAACTCCTTGAGCGCATTAAAAGAAACCGCCACGCGCAACTTTCCGCCGGCAGCCGGTGCCGCAAAAACGCCGGGCGCCACCGCCACGGCCGCAATTGATGCCGCCAAAACACGACGCTGCATTGTTTCGTACCTCCCTAAATACGAAAATGATTTTCAATTTCTGAAATCATAGACCGTTTTCCGGCGCCTGCACGATGACTTACAATCATTTTCAGTTTCAATTGAAGGGGGCTTTATGCCGCGCACGCCGGGTTATGCCACGCGCCAGCGCTCGCTGGTGCTTGAATGTCTCAAAGCGCATGCCGGACAGTATCTGTCGGTGGCTGACATCGCGGCGGATCTCACGAAAAAGGGAAGCCCCGTCGGGGTTACCACGATCTACCGGGCGCTCGAAAAACTCGCTTCCGAAGGCACCGTGCGCCACTTTGTTCCGGACAGAACGTCGCCCGCTGTCTTTGAGTATCTGGAAAACCCGGCGCAGGCAGAATTTCACGTGCGCTGCAAGGGCTGCGGGAAACTTTTTCACCTGCACTGCAGCGAAATTGCCCGGATGGCTGAGGCGCTTTCCGCGCATTTGTCCGGCGAGCACGGTGTGGCGCTTGACCTGCAGGACACGGTGATTCAGGGCCTTTGCAGTGACTGTCTCACAAAAACGCAGAAACCCGCGCACAGCACCGGGCAGTGTGCCTGCGGACACCACCACTGAGGCCGCACCAAGGCCGGGGATGTAAGGTTTTTTGTGTCCAGGCGATAACAGCGCTCCCGTAGGGCGCGAAAGGAATCACCGTGGCACACCGTACACCCAAAATAAACGACACCGTAAAATTTACCGACCAGCAGCAGGCCATTCTGAACGATGCCGTAGAGCAACTGATGGAAGCCGGAGGCGAAGTTTGATGAAAACAGAAAGCCGCTGCCGAACGGTACTTCCGCCAAGGCAGGGCTTAACAAAAGTATTCCCGGAAGATCCTGGGGAGATCTTGCCGAGTGTCTGAAGTACAAAGCCCAAGCCGCCGGAAAACTCGTTGTTGAAGTCCCGGCACAATTCAGTTCGCAAACCTGCAGCCGGTGCGGCTGCGTGGATAAGGCCAACCGCCCGAGTCAGGCGGTCTTTGCCTGTACGCGTTGCGGACATACGGAAAATGCCGACAGAAATGCGGCAAAAGCAATCAGAGACCGGGGAGTGGATCTGGTGCTTTCGCAGCAGATCCAGCCGGCCAAACATAAGAAACTGCTGCGGGTTGCGAGAGCCCGCCCGGCAGAGTACTTACGTAAGGACGGGCCGTCCTGAAGTGATGCCTGCGGAGCGTTCTTGTCTTACCGGCTTCGGCCGATAAGAAACGGATCGCTGTGAAACAGGAAGCTGCCGCCGTGAGGCGCAGCATAATCGGATAGGAGGCGGGGCTAGGCCCCGCCGTCCTTCCACACCACCGCCCGTACCGATCTGGTAGGCACTGCTCACGCAGTGTTTTACGGCGGTTTTCATAGTTTTACCTTCCCATACCGTTAACTCGGTATAGATACCCGTTTCACGGGAGAAGGGCGGTATTTACCCGTCAGAATCGCACTCCTAAGCTCGCCCGGATGCGCAAAGATATACGCTCGAATTTCTTCAGTCGTCATCCCGTCGACACCGGGAGCACCTCTGTTGCTCTCGACGCGTTTGAGCGCCGTGAGCAGGTTTTCAGTGCTCAGTATCGCTTCAAGTGTGATCCCCGTGAAAGCAGGCGGGGTATGTGCGGTGTTTTCCATGTCCATCACGG
>ENA-UONU01001162-UONU01001162.1-human-gut-metagenome-genome-assembly--contig:-CS51-NODE-1162-length-21381-cov-4.312717_pt1 | contig 21381 bp, 17 predicted proteins | sample MGYA00242462_ERZ724009 | MGnify/ENA metagenome assembly ERZ724009 | reverse complement strand
ACTTCCGGAGAGGTCAGCAGCTCCTTCCAAACAGGCTCTGCCGCCTTCCATACCTCTTTTTTCTTCCCAGCGTCCAGATAAGGGCTTTTTCCTTTTTCCTGGAAAAGGTCATAGCTCAGGCTTCCTGCCTTTTTCAGCACTGCCATAAAATGCCCCTCCCCTTCCAGAAGATGGGGCATGATGCGAAACGTATCCTCAAGCCCCCAGCCATTGGCGTCCGGCCCGGCCCATTGGGATCGGCCGCGGCTAAAGCCAGAATAAGCGCGTCCCGGCTCGATCTCAAATCCCTCATGGCGCTTCAAAAAATCCAAAATGGTTTTTTCATTCTCCTCCGGTGCAAAGGTACAGGTAGAATAGACCAAACGCCCTCCTGGAGCCAGCATAGAAGCCGCACAGTCCAGGATTTCAGCCTGCCGTGCGGCACACATCAGCACATGCTCCTCGCTCCACTGAGTTCTGGCCTCCTCATCCTTTCGGAACATACCTTCTCCGGAGCAAGGGGCATCTACCACGATTTTGTGAAAAAAATCTCCAAAACGTACCGCCAGGCGATCCGGGCTTTCATTTGATACCACAACATTGGCCGCCCCCATCCGCTCTATATTTTGAGACAGTATCCTGGCTCTTACAGGGTGGATCTCATTTGACAGGAGAAAGCCTTTCCCTTTCAGGCGAGAGGCAATATGGCTGGATTTCCCCCCTGGTGCGGCGCACAGATCCAGGATACGCTCTCCCGGAAGGGGATCCAAAAGCTCTGCCACAGCCATAGCGCTGGGTTCCTGAATATAGTACATACCTGCCTCATGAAAGGGGTGACGGCCCGGACGGTCCTCTGCTCCATAATAAAAACCTTCCTTCACCCATGGAATAGGGCTGAGGGAAAAACCAGCCTCCCTTTCCACCATAGAAACCAGCTCCAAAACACTTTTTTCCTCCCAGTCCTCCCTTTCCCCCTCTTTCCATTTCAGGCTGTTAAAACGCAGGCCCTGGACACGCTCCTTTTCATAACTGGCTGCAAAGGCTTCGTACTCCTCTCCCAGCATTCCTTTCATGCGCTCTGTAAACTGCTCCGGCAATCGTATCATGTACTTTTTCCTTTTCCTTCCTGGGAACTCTGCCCAAATTCCTCTGTGACCGAAAATGAGCCGCTGTATCCTATACAGCAGCCCATTTGATCCACTTCTTTTATTTAGCCATTTGCTTCATAGCTGATCACAGCATGATCTTGAAATCGTCTCCGCCTTCTCCGTTTACCACATAGTAGGCAGCGCCTTCATTTGCTACGATGTAAAGCTCAATGGTCTTAACCTCCACACCGCGGTGAGATTTCTTAAATGCCTTAACCGCCTGATCCAGCACATCCTTTGCCAGTATATCTTTTCCGTCAAACTGAACATGCACCGTTACCTTTGGGGCCGCTGCTTTTTTTGAAGCTGGCTTCTTCTCAGCTGTCTTAGCAGCAGTTTCCTTCTTCTGCGCTGCTCCGGCTTTCTTAGGAGCTGACTTTGCGGCTGTCTTCTTTGCAGCCGGCTTTTTCTCTGCAGCAGAGCTCTCCTTTGCCTCTGGCGCTGCCATTTCTTCCTTCAACGGATCTACTGGTGTCTTCTCTGTTTCAGCATTTACTGTTTCAGCATTTACTGCCTTAACATCCTTCTTCCCTACCACAGTCCATATCCTCCTCAATCTGAAGTGTAATCCCGCAGCAGCCTGACCATACAAAGCTGCCGCACCATATAAAATAAAATGTTCTGCAAGCCAATCCCCAGATGTGTGAAAAAGTAACTGCCCAGCTGCCAATCTGCCCATAATGTACATTTCTCTGCAAATTGCTCATGACTGAACTGTTATTAAGAAATTATAGGACGCTTTCCAACATTTGTCAATGTGCAAACATTTGCGTTTCTGTATTTTCGTAACAGTTCAGCCATACATCTTCTTGTCCGTTTGAAACGGACAAGAAGCATTGGGGGTCTGCCCTATGAAGATTCAGACAGGAAAATGATCATGAAAACAAGCTTTCAACCCATTTTCCTGCCTGAATCTTCGCATGGCTGAACTGTTACGTATTTTCCCCTCTGAACGGTTACTATTTTCCACTCACTCCCGGCCCTACTTCCCGGGTTTCCTCATGGCTTTCAAAACCGGGGCCATATCCCTCCGGCCGCTGCTGCGAAGTCTCCGGCGGCAAGTTGCTCTCTGTGGACGCCGGAGCCTGGGGATCCACTGGCTGGATCGAGACGGAGGGTTCGGTCGGCTGTTGTGCCGGCGGCTGGCTCTGGGCAGGATCCGTCTGGGTCGGCTGTACCTCCATCGGCTGGCTCTGGGCAGGCTGAGACGGAGGAAGCTGGGGCTGTTGCGTTGGGGTTTGAGACTGAGGCGGCTGGGGCTGAGATGGCTTTCCGGAGGACTGGCTGGCAGCTGAGCTCTCTGTCCCCGGAAGATGATAGCAGATCACCGGCATCCCAGCATATACGTGCTCAAACAATTCCTTTGCCGCGCTGTAAGGCATATTGATACAGCCATGGGATCCTCCTGTCTTATAAATACTTCCGCCAAAGGAGGAACGCCAGCTGGCATCGTGAAAACCAATCCCCCCGTTAAAGGGCATCCAAAATTTTACCGGGCTGGCATACCCTTCTCCCCTCAAAACTGCGTTCCTCTGCTTGTATGTGAGCGAACAGATCCCGGCGGGAGTGGCATGGCCTCTCGACACATTCCCCGACACAAAGTCGGATTCCATTACTTTTTTTCCTTCTTTGTAAAAAAACATGTGCTGAGCCGTCAGATTTACCTCCGCATAGGTATTGCCATAGTCTGCCCCATCGCGGCTGGCCCCTTTTTGAAGATAAACCGGCTCCCTTGCAACACTCTGTCCTTCCTCCAGCACCTGCAAAAGCCCGGCAGTTTCCTTTGCCTGATCGATACGCCAGCCATAAAATCCAGACACCTCCACAGAAGCCCCATAGCTGGTTTCAAAGGTACGTTTCCGATAAGCAGTGTCATATTTGGAAGCCAGCTCCTTTACGTAGGCCCTGACCTTTTCCTGCTCCAGGGAACAGCCATTTCCATTTTCCACCAGCCACTGGCTTATGGTGTCCCCGTCAAGGATCTCCTGGCGGTCTCCGAACATATAAGTCACGGTCTGATTCACATATCGGTTTCTGGCGTCCCTGGCCTCTATCAGCCCAGGGTCTTCCTGGAGTACGGAAGGTTTTATATAGCAGTCCATTTCCTCCAGATCCAACTGGCTATTCAGGCTTTCAACTGCTTCCTTTGCCATCGCCTCTGTCCTCTGGAGATCTAAGGCTGTTCCCTCCTCCTCAGGAATAATGGAGTATCCTTCTCCTGATATATATTCTGATAAGTAAGCGTCCCTGGGCCAAACTGCCTTTTCCGGATCAAAACAGCTCAAAGCCTCCAGCTCTTTCTTCAGCTTTTCGTCGTCATAGGAGATCATGGTCTGTATGTCGTAGGAAGGGCCTTTTAAAAGGTATCTCGGCCATTTAAAAGGATTCTGCTGGCGCATGATCTCCTCTAAGCTTCCATCAAAACCGGTGTGAAGCCCAAACTGCTCTCCCAAAATCCGTTCTTCTTTCCCGTCCCTAAGTTTCAGGGTAAGGCTGTACCCCTTCACTTCCTGGGAGATAAGATCCTTCACCTCCTCCACGGTTTTTCCTGATACGTCTATCTGATTCACCATGGTATGGGGGAAGTAGGTCTCACGGTATCCCACAGCCTTCCAAATATAAAGAGAGGCAAGGAAAAATACTGCCGCAGACAGAGAGATCAGGATGATCCATTTGTTCCCGGACCGTGATCCATGATGGATTCCTTCCACCCTTGTTTCTTCTGCTCCTGACCCTTTTCCTACCGTCTCTTCTGTTTCCGTATTCTTTCCTTTTTCCCTCTCTTTTTTCTCCCTCCTGCGCCGCTCAAAAGCCTCCCGGCTGCGGCTGCGGCGCTTTCCCAGCCCCGTCTCCTTTTCTTCCTTCATGAACCTTACCTTTCTGATCTATCGTTTTCCAGCCGTCTCATGCACTGGCTGATCTGGCTCTCGCCCCACACCTGTACCCCATTCTTCCTGAGACAGGACGCGGCGACGCCATCTCCCTCTGTCAGCGTATGGGAAAATGTCCCGTCATAGATAACTCCCACCCCGCAGGATGGGCTTCTCTCCTTTAAGATTGCTGCCTGGCATCCATAAAGCTGCGCCAGCTTCAGAGCCTCTCTGGCTCCTTTTTCATAGGCAGCCGTCACATCGGATCCATTTTGGGCTATCACCCGGTCTCCAACCCGCTCTGCCGGAACTCTAGGAGTGGGAAGTCCTCCCATAACCTCCGGGCAAACAGGGATCAGACAGTGCTCTCTTAAAAGTTTTTTTATCTCCGGCTTCAGGTTATCCCTCCCGTCATACCGGCATTCCAATCCCAAAAGACACGCGCTTACCAATATATTCATACGGTCTCCTTCCCTCTTTTAAATCCGCAGCTCCTATATTTTTCTGGAGTCTGTACTTCCAATTTTTGTAACTTTCCCGTTTGCCCCATCAGAACAGCCGTTTTCCATCCCCCAATACCCTTCCGCTGAGCAGCAGGAAAGTCACCGTGGAAGTGGCACAGGCGATGAGATCCGAAATCGGCTCTGCATAGAACACCGCCTCCACGCCAAACAGCTGCGGAAGCAGGATCATTCCCAGAAAATAAATCGTTTTCCGAAACAAGGACAGGCTGATTGCCACCTTGGCAATTCCCATTCCCGTAAATCCGTCTACCACCGTATACTGGACCGCCAGCGGGATAATGCAGAGAGTAAAAATGCGGATTGCCCACTCCGTCACCCGGATATATTCCTCCTGACGGGTAAAGATCATGACAAAAGCTCCCGGTATGACCTGGGCGATCAGGAACATAACCGCTGTAAATCCTGCTGCCAACAGGACAATATGCTTTTCTGCCCTGCGGATCCGATCCGGACGCCCTGCTCCGTAATTGTAGCCCATGATCGTCTGGGTTCCCCCAGTGATCCCTCCCAGGGGCATGGTGATCATCAGCATAAAACTCTGGACAATGGTATTGCAGGTGAGGAGCATATCGCTGTTCTCTGTTCCTCCATACTTGCTGATCACCATATTCATAACAATGATCAAAAGACTGTCAGAGGCAATAATCAAAAATGGGGATAAGCCTACGGTCAGAACCTGCTTCATAACGTTCCAGCTGTATCCCCCAAAGGTGATCCTCACCATCGGCCGCCTCCCAAAAAGGAATAAAAGCACATAAGCGCAGGAAGCCATCTGGGACAAAACAGTAGCCACGGCAGCCCCCTTTACTCCCATGTCCAGCCAGAAAATAAACACAGGATCAAGGACAATGTTGCTGACCGCCCCCAGCACTACGCTTTTCATTCCCACTGTGGCAAATCCCTGACAGATAATGAATTGGTTCATTCCAGTGGACAGAAGGGCGAACAATGTTCCGGCCAGATACCAGGTCATATACTGATCGGCATAAGGAAAAATAGAGGGACCTGCTCCAAAAAAGACAAGGAGCTGATCCTTCAAAAGATATGCCGCTGCCATGATGACCAGAGCCATTCCCGTTAAAAGGGCAAAGCAGTTGGCCACCATACGGGCTGCTGCCTTTTCATTTTTCTGTCCCAGCCGTATACTCATGAGAGGAGCTCCTCCCACTCCAATCCAGCTGGCAAAGGAGGAGATCAAGGTCACCACAGGGCCGCAGATCCCCACTCCTGCCAGGGCCATAGCCCCCACTTCCGGTATGTTTCCAATATACATCCGGTCTACGATGCTGTACATTACATTCACAAATTGAGCCAGCATGGAGGGGATAGCAAGCCTCCAAACCAGCCCTTTGATTTGATCTGTATCCAGATTATTTTCCGTTCTCATTTTTACTTTCTTTTCTCCAGATTTCTCACGTTTTTCATACTACTTTTCTCTCTCCTCAACCTCCTGTCCCCCTTCCTTCCGGAAACGGGAAATATCAGCCGCAAGAGTGAGGAAGCTGTCTGTCATCCCCTGGAATGCGCCGAAATGATACAGGTTCATGACGATTAACCCCATCGGGACCGCCAGGATCATTCCCGCCAATCCTCCTGCCTTAAATCCCAGATATAGAAGGAACAGGGTCATAAGGGGAGGAAGCCCCATTGTATCCCCCACCAGTTTAGGCTGGATCATCTGACGGATCACCTGGGTCAGCACATAGATCAGCAAAAGCCCTGCCGCAAAGGCGTACTCTCCCCCCAGAAGCTTTACCAATCCCCAGGGGATCAGGGCTGTACCTGTTCCCAGTACCGGAAGAAAATCCAAAAAGGCGATCAAAAACGCCCAAAGCGGACTGTACCCCACGCCCAGAACCATAAAACCAACGGTCAGGATCAGCCACACCACTGCCATAATCTTAAACTGGGCCATAAAATATCCTCCGATCAGACGGCGTGTCTGCCCCTTCAGGTGAAGGACATAGCGAAAAGCCCACTGTGGGGTATGGTGTCTCACAATTTCCAGGATCCGTTCCCGGTCCACAATAAAAAAGTAGGCAGACAAAATAGTGACTACCGTATACACCAGGGCTGCCGGAAGGCTTTTAGCCACGCTTCCCGCCGCCTCTACGGTGGGAGAAGCCACCTTTTCCACCAGCGTCCCCACATGGCTTCCCAGATTGCTGGTAAACTGGTTCAGGCTCTCCCTGAGGCTGTCCGGAAGAAACATAAAAAGGCGCTCCAGCTGCCCGGTGCTCTTGGCGATCTCCCCTTCCATACTGGCATATAGTTCGGGGAGATCCAGGATAAACCGGCGCAGCAGCAGAAAGCTTCTGGATATGAGAAGATATAAAAGTCCAATGACCAGGGCCAATGCGGTTCCCACAATGACCATGGAGCTGTGCCTGCGCACCAGATTTACCCGGTTTTCCAGGAAACGGGCCAAAGGATTTGCGATCATGGCAAGGATCCAGCCAATGACAAAGGGCATGAAAAATGTCAAAAGCTTGGGCCCCAGCAGGCAGGCTGCTGCCCATCCTCCAAGGGGAATCACAATATTCAATATCAGGCGAAGATAATGTTTCCACCCATTTTCTTCCATATCAAACTCACCTCCATGGCTTTGCAAAACCAATCTATGCCTTGGCCGCTGCCGCAATGACAGCTGTTTTAAAGCCCATATTCCTTTGCCACCTGTTCAAAAGCAGGAAGGGAACGTTCAATCTGCTCATAGGATACACAATAGGAAATGCGCACATATCCAGGGCAGGCGAAGGAGCTTCCGGGAACCACTAAAATGTGATGCTTCTTGCAGACTTCACAGAACTGCTTCTCATCCGGCTCCGGGGATTTTACAAAAAGGTAAAAAGCTCCCTGAGGCTTGATGCACTGGAATCCCAGCTTTGCCAGTCCATTGTACAGAAGATTCCGGTTTCGGTCATAGGCTTCCAGATTCACCTTTGCATCCAGGCAGCGCTTGATGACTCTCTGCATAAGAGAAGGTGCGTTTACGCATCCCAAAACACGGTTTGCAATGACCGCTGCATTAAATACCTCCTCACTGTCTTTAAGCTCATCCGGGATCACCAGATAGCCGATCCGCTCCCCTGGAAGGGACAGGGATTTGCTGTAAGAATAACACACCACCGTATCGCTGTATACCTTCGTCACATAAGGAACCTCTACTCCGTCATAGGCCAGCTCCCGGTAAGGTTCATCTGACAGCAGGACAATGGCTGTGCCAAATTCTTTCTCCTTTGCCCTTAAAATATCTGCCATCTTTGTCAGGGTTTCCAGAGAGTATACCACACCAGTAGGGTTGTTGGGGGTATTAATGATCACTGCCTTGGTGCGAGGAGTGATCTTCTCCTCAAACTCGTTCAAATTGGGCTCAAAGTCTCTGGTATCGGGTGAGATCACCACAAGCTTCCCATCATAATTGCGCACATAGTTCCCATACTCTACAAAGTAAGGGGCAAAGGTAATAACCTCATCCTCCGGATTCAGAAGGATCTTTAGGATCACATTGAGGCCGCTGGCTGCTCCCACAGTCATGAGAATGTTGTTCTGGTGGAATGATGTCCCAAACCGGCGGTTCAGGGATTCTGCCACTGCCTGGCGCACATCTTCATAGCCTGCATTGCTCATATAACCGTGGATAAAGGTGGACTCCTCCTCCTTGATAATATCACAGATGGCCTGATTGACCTCTGCCGGGGCCGGGACATTGGGGTTTCCCAGGCTGAAATCGTACACATTTTCAGCGCCGTAAATGGACGCCAGCCGTTTTCCCTCCTCAAACATAGCCCTGATGGCTGAATTATTATGGATCAAAGGTTGCATTTTCTCAGATATCATGTTCCAGTCCTCCCTTTTCTGGCGGCATTTTCCAAAGCAAACGCCGCTTCTCATCTGTTGATATGATTGTAGCTTTCCCACAAAGGATTGTCAACGGCAAGAACCGCTGAGTTTTTGCTTTTTTCCGCTTTTCTAATCCGTAATTTCAGGCTATAATAATAAGGTGGCAAAAAGCCCGATTACGATTACAGAGAAAGGCAATCATTATGAATGTATTTGATATTCTGGGGCCTGTGATGATCGGCCCTTCCAGCTCCCACACCGCCGGAGCTGCCAGGATCGGCCGCATTACCCTGGCGCTTTTGGGAGCTCCTGCGGTAAAAGCGGACATCCTGCTCCACGGCTCCTTTGCGAAAACTTATAAGGGCCACGGCACGGATAAGGCGCTGATCGCAGGTATTATGGGCATGTCCACGGACGACAGCCGCATCCGCAACGCACCGGAGCTTGCCAGGAAACAGGGGCTTCAGGTAACAATCTCCACCGGAGATATTGACGGAGCCCACCCCAATACTGCCAGAGTCACCCTGACTGACTGCCAGGGGAATACGGTTTCCCTGTTGGGAAGCAGCATCGGAGGGGGAAATATCCTGATCACAGAGGTCAACGGTATGGAGGTTTCCATTACTGGCCAGCACACCACCCTTATCGTACTTCACCGGGATGCCCCGGGAACCATTGCAGCTGTAACGGAAGTAATGGCAGGCGTTGGGGTCAACATCTGCAACTTCCGTCTTTCCAGGCAGAAAAAGGGCGGAGAAGCGATCATGACCATCGAGATCGACGGAAGCTTTGGGCAGGAGCTCAACGATAAGATCAAGGTGCTTCCCAACGTATTCTCCAGCACCATGCTGCAGCCCATTTAACCATATTTAGTAGGAGGAACTTTTTCATGGAATTTGATTTTAATTACTCCTCCATCGCTTCCATCGCGGCGGCGGCAGAGAAAGAGGGGCTCCCCATCTCTGCCCTGGTGCTCAGCCAGCAGGCCCGTCAGATGGAGCAGACAGAGGAAGCTGTATATGAACAGATGCGGCGCAATTACCAGGTCATGTCCGAGTGCATCGACCCGGGATGCGACCCTGACCTTAAAAGCACCAGCGGCCTTACTGGAGGAAGCGCCTACCGGATGCGCCGTATATCGGAAAGCGGAAAAAGCCTGACCGGCTCCTTCCTCTCCGGCGCTCTCTACCGCGCCCTGGCTGTATCAGAGCTTAACGCCGCCATGGGCCGGATCGTTGCCTCCCCCACTGCGGGAAGCTGCGGTATCCTTCCTGCTGCTGTCCTTACTATGCAGGCGGAGAGGAATATCCCCGAGCGTGACTGTGTCATGTCTCTATTTACCGCTTCTGCTGTTGGAATGGTCATTGCCAATAACGCCTGCCTGGCAGGCGCCCAGGGAGGCTGTCAGGCTGAGTGTGGTTCTGCCGCAGCTATGGCCGCAGCTGCTGTAGTAGAGTTAGCCGGGGGAACCCCCCGTATGGCCGAGCATGCCATCGCCATTGCTCTCAAGAACATCCTTGGACTGGTATGCGATCCCGTAGCAGGGCTGGTAGAGATCCCCTGCATCAAACGGAATGCTTCCGGTGTAGCCGGAGCCCTGGTCGCTGCCGAACTGGCTCTGGCAGGCATCGAAAGCGCCATCCCAGCAGATGAAGTGATCTGGACCATGAAGAAGGTCGGGGATTCTATGTCCTCCGCCTTAAAGGAGACAGCCGAAGGAGGACTGGCAGCCACCCCCACCGGACGGAAGCTTCATGAGCAGGTCTTTGGATCCCCTCAGGGCGGCGGCTTAGGATGCAGCGGCTGCAGCGGCTGCTCCTCTTAACCCTTCCTGCACATTCGTACGGATCTGTTTCCTTTTTTCCCTTCGTATGAAAATAGGAAAAAGGCATGTTTCCAGCTGCCCTTCCCAGGGCTGGCCGTTCTGGAACATGCCTTTTTTGGTATGAGCCTGCATTTTGCAGGCTTATTTCACCGGCGTCACAGGATTCCTCCAAACAGGGAAACAATCTGCGGTGTGATCCGTTCCCTTATCAGACGGCCGTCCACTGTTGCACCATCAATCTGGATCTGGCAGGCCATGGAATCGCCGCTGTGATACAGAAAATCCATGACATAAAATTGCTCATCCATTATGGCAGTCATTAGCTCCCGTATCTCCTCCGGCTGATCAAACACCAGGATCCCCTTTTCATCAATCCTTGGATTGATGGAGCGCAGCTGGCTGATCCCTTCCTCTGAGCGAGGCTGATCCTTCCAGTAAAGAATGCTTCCCATATCCACGCGGATCTGTTTTACCTGTTCAGGAAGCAGCAGTTCTCCGGCCGGAATATCCTGCTTTCTCAAAAGAGACAGTGTTTCCGCAAAAGAATCATATACAGGCCAGTTCAGGGATATTTCCCGGTAATAATGTGTATCCTCCGACACATAGGGGACTGCCCCAAACGCCTCTGTTACCCTTCCCTCCTCATACTCCTGCTTCACATACTGCTCCTCCATGCTGCTCATAAAGGTAATGGAGCCGACGATCGTTCCATTTTTTCTCTGATCCAGAGTTATATTTCTCAGATCCTCCTGGTAGGCCTTTAACAGCTCTCCTCTTACTCCTGAGTCTGCCTGGATCCTAAAAATATCCTTTCCCTCCTCATAGATCACCTGAGCCACATCCTCCGGCTTCCGATCCAGTATAGGATAAATTCCTGTCTTATATTCCTCATTCTCATAAAGAGCCTGATAAGCCTCCATAACGGCTCCTAACTTCATCCGATACCGCCGGCTTACCCTGCGTCCGTCCGTAAGATGCCAGCACACCTGGACATAGCTCTCGTAGTCCGGTTCTTCCTCCGGGCTGTTCCCAACCTTAGCGGCCACGAAAACAGAGGTAGGGCCATCTGCTCCTCCAATGACGCTCACCGCAGAAGCATCTTTATTTTCTGTGATAGCCATTATCTCTTGTCCAGCCGCAAATGTTGTGATACGCGGCCGGATCCCCAAACGCTCATCCCGGTTCTCCTGTATCTCCCGCCTGCCTTCCTCGGCAATAACCAAAACCGGCTCCACGTCTGTCAGATCCATCCGTTCCTTCAGCTGCTCCATACTATTCCCGTATCGTTTCACCAACCTCCCGTCCTCTCTCACCTCAATGTAAGGGCCTGTGAGGAAATCATTATCCTCTCCAATCCCAATGGTGGCTGAGGCCAGCTTTTCCCTGGATGGAAGGTAGGAATCATATCCGTACCAGTCATAGCGGAAGCTGAGCAAAAGAAGGACATTAACGCCTAAGCAAAACATCAGCTGGACTTTATGGCTCAAAAGCTTTTTGAAATCGAAATGATAGATGACCTCGATGACGCAGTGGCTTAGAACAACGGCTGCAATCACTCCGAATACCCCCCATGCCAGGCTGCTTTGGAGCATCCAGAAAAACAATCCGCCAGAAGCTCCGAACCCCAGGACCATCAGGATCCGCAGAGGCGCTTTGATCCTGGAAAAAGCAATGGCCTTCCCGGCGGCCTCAGAGGGCCTCATGCGGTACATCTGCAGATCCAGCATCGTAATGGCCAGAAATGCAAACAGCGTACAGAGGATAGAAGGGATATGGCTGATCAGCTTCCCCTTCCATTCCACTGAGAACAGGTAGGCTCCAAAAGGGGAAAGATACTTCATCCCCCAGGTACTCATGTCCCCAAAGATTCCTGCTTCCGTGACAAAAAAAGTCTGACAGTATCCGATGATCACAAAAAACGCAAAGGGAAGGAAGAAAAAGAACACACCGGTTCCCAACATTCCGACCACCATATTTCCCGTTATCATCATGGCTGCAATGACCACGGAGTACAAAAGGCAGTAATAGAGAAGATTCAGTCCAAAACCCGCTGCCATGAGTCCCAAAAAGCGTGTGGGAGAAACGCCGTTTGCCATGGCCACCCCTGTAAAAAACAGAAGGTTCACGGCGTAAGCCGCTGCCACGATCAGAATGCCCGATACATACTGAACGGCAAACAGAATCTCCCGCCTAATGGGAAGGCTGTGGTAAAAATCCACCTTTCTCTTATTGTGCAGATAGGAAAATCCAGACACGCCCAAGACCACAGCCGCTGCAATCACCAGGCATATGATCAGTCCATTTCCATACTGGGCCTGATCTGCAACCACCTTTGTTTTGAACTCCAGGACAGCCGCCTCATACTGTCCCTCTGTTATCCCCATTTCCCGGACAAAAGGCTCGTAATCATTGTACCTGGAATAATTCGTTCTGGAGGCGTTCTCCATGTTCAGCGCTAATCCCACAGGAAGGGTAAAGAAAAAGGCCAGGAAAATAAGAGAAACCGCCCACAGCCGCCTCTGTATATCCTGCTTCAGCAGTTTAAAGTATAATCTTCCTGATGTCATAACCAGCCACCTCCGTTTCACTGATAAAAATTTCCTCTAAGGAGAGAGGGATACACTCAAAAAATACGGGATCACAGGAAGCCATCGCATCTTCCACATCCTCCCTCTTTCCTCTGACTGTGATGGTGTGGAGCTTTCCCCTCTGTTCCGCTTTGAGAATTTCCAGTCCGGGAATATCCTCCAGAGCTCTCCCCTCCCCCAGTACACACTGGATCTTATGGATATTAAGCTTCATATCATCTAAATCCTTAGATAAGAGGATACCCCCTTTGTGGAGCAGGCCCACATGGTCGCATATATCCTCCAGCTCCCGCAGATTGTGGGAGGCAATAATAGGAGTCAGGTTTCGATCCTCCATATCCGCGGCAAAAATACTTTTTACTGCCTGGCGCATCACGGGATCCAATCCATCAAAGGTTTCATCGCACAGAAGGTAATCCGTTCCCGAACACACACCGCAGATCACCGCTGCCTGCTTTTTCATTCCCTTGGAAAAGGTATTGATCTTCCTCTTTTCGTCCAGTCCAAAATTGCCCATCAGCTTATGAAAGCGCTCCTGGTCAAAGGCCGGATATACATTCTGATAATATCTCATCAGATCCAGAGGCGTGGAATTGCTGAAAAAATAAGGTTCGTCGGATATATAAAAGAAACGCTTTTTTGCCTCTGTATTTTCAAACACCTCATGGCCGTCAATGGTGACACATCCCTCATCAGGCTTTAAAATACCGCTGACCAGCCTCAGAAACGTAGACTTTCCCGCTCCGTTTGTACCGATCAGCCCAAATACACTCCCCTCACGGATCTGTGCGCTAATATGGTCAACCGCCGTAATACCTTCAAACCGCTTAGTCAGATCTGCCGCTTCAATCATCTGTCCCACTCCCTTCCTGTCCCTGCTGTTCCTGCTGTTCCCGGGCTTCTTTTACCAAATGCTCCATCTCATCTGTTCCTATGCCGATCTTCAATCCCTGTTTCACACAGGAGACAAACTCCTTTTTCCATTCTCTCAAGATCCCTGCCTTCATACGGCTGTTATCCGCAACAAAGCTCCCCTTCCCCTTAATCGAATAAATATATCCTTCCCTCTCCAGCTGGGCATAGGCCCGCTGAATGGTATTGGGGTTAATGGACAGCTCTGTGGCCAGACTGCGTACCGAGGGAAGCTGAGCCCCCTGAGGAAGCGCCCCGTTAAACATCAGCTCCCGCAGACGCTCCGCCACCTGCTCATACAGCGGCCTGCTGTCCCGGTAATCCAGTACGATCATGGCATTTCTCCTTTCCGTTTTATCTGTATTAATTATATTAATACAGTATTTCTGATTTAAGAATACCATAGAAGATCCTATTTTGCAACCACTAACTTCCCCAAATCAGACAAGAGCACATCCGGACAACCGGATGCGCTCCTGTTTTCTTCTATATTACATATTCCTGCGCGGGCTGGATCCCTTACTTCTGCTGCAGGTTGGATTCCTCCTTTTCTTCTCCCTGCTTCTTTTCCTCCCCCTGTTCCTCTCCTTCTTTCCCTCCGGCTTTACTGCTCTTTTTCCCTCTTTTCTTTCTTGAGGGCACATGCCTCTCTAAAGCCCTGACCGCCAGGATGAGAACAAGGACAAATACGCCCAGGCATAGGATCACAGGGCTGTTCACAGCCAGCCATACCACCAGATCCACCGCCTCATCTTCCATTCGCTTCAGCGTCTTTGCAAATCCACTCTGGATCCGTTCCCCCACACTGTCCGGCGAGGCAGCACTCAGCACCTGAACCTCCGTCACATAAAGGTTCACTGTACTGTAATCCACCTGGCTGTCATAGAGCCTTAACTGGGACGTATAAGACTCCAGCTGATAACGGATCTCCGACAAGCGGGCTTCCAAAGCCACCACCGCTTCCAGGGATTCCGCCTTTTCTAAAAGCTCCCACAAACGTTCCTGCTCGATCTCCAGAGACTTTTTATGACTCTCCACATCAGAATACTGAAGCGTAACATCGGTAACCTGTTCCTGCCTGCTGATCACATTTCCCAGAGAACCCGTTATGTCCAGAAAAACGTCCAGCTGATCTGCCGGTATCCGTACCGTAAAATCAGCCCGGCGCTGCCCGGAATACTCACCGCTGTCCAGGCTTGAGCCAAAAAGGTTGGAGGATTCAATATAACCTCCCATCTCCTCTGTTTTTTCCTTGATCCGCGATACCAGAACGTCAAATTCCCTTGTCTCCATATTGAGATCCACATTCCGTATCAGTTTGCGCTTCCGGGAAGCCTGGGCTGAAAGGGGGGCTGTGTCTTCTCCGCCCTGTAAGGCTCCTTCTTCCTTTACTCCTTCCCTCTCTGTCAGCCCTGCCTCTTGCGGCCTGGCTGCCCCTGTCTCAGCCACCATATGGGCATTGGGCATAACTCCCATGCCGGGAGCCGCCCACTCTGCATCCGCTGCCATATCATAAGCCGTTTCTGCACTTGTCTGGTTCTTCTCCTGTCCTCCGCATGCAGCAAGCAAAAGGGAGCTTAAAAGCACAGCCCCCATAAACCGCCATACTCTCCCCCTCAGCTTCCGCTCTCCTGTTTCCTTCCCCTTTTCCCTTCTTCTCATAGGCAGCCTCCCATTTCTCCTGCTTTCCCCTTCTGCAGACAGCGCCGCTAACGCCCCATGCATGTCTCATGTACCATGTACCAGCATAACTGCTTCTATCCTCATGATAGCATGAAAAAAGCGCCCTTTCAAGAAAGGGCGCAAAACCGTAAAAAACCGTAAGAAACCTTTAGGATATACAAAAAATCAGTCCTCTTTGATCTTTACAATAACCTTCTTAATCGGAGCCGGTTCCCCGTCAGCAGCCTTAGGCTTATGGGCATCCCATGGCTGGAAGATCAGGTACTGTCCCGCTTTTGCCTTGATCTGAAGGCCAGGAGTCGTATTCTCAAAAAATACCACATCCTTATCCGGATTATAAGGAACCTTTACCGTCATCTCTTGAGCAGGGGCATAGGTCATAACCTCGCTTCCCTCGATCACATACTGAATGTCCGTATAGTGTTCATGAGCCTCATATTTGGCCTCCTCCCACGGAATGGTCGTGTAGGCAGTCACATTGGCGTACACATTCTTTCCATCAATCTCGTATTTTCCCGGTTCCAGGGACTCAAGATCTGTATTCTGAAGGAAATCCACCGCCTTGGCGTATCTTCCCTCCACGCCTAAATTTCTGTAAAAATCCAGATTCTTTTTCTCGTCAAAAATCATTGCATATTCCTCCTTCGCAGCATTGTATTTCCTTGTCCGTTGATGACATCTTTCAGTATACACCCAAAACCGTTTAAAACTCAATCTTTTTCTTGTCCTGGCTGCTGAATATTGTAACAGTTCAGCCATACATCTTCTTGCCCGTTTTAAACGGACAAGAAGCATTGGGCGTCGGCTGTCTGAATCTTCGCACGGCTGAACTGTTACTGAATGTTTACCTGAAAAATTCATGGCCGTCATGGGCAAAAAGAAATGTAAGCCTGCGGTCAAACCAGGAAGCTCTGCCTCCGGAAGCCCGCCGGTTCATGAAATATAGTGCTCCGTTGGAATAGTCCTCCCCATCCAGAGCGCTGTCCACCGCCTCAATCGTCTGGGCTGATACCTTTACCCGGTTAATGGCCCCATTGGACACCGGCTGGAACTGGGATCGCTGATAAACCACTTCCTTTACGCTGTTTGGAAATTGTCTTGACAAGACACGGTTGATGATCACGTCTGCCACCAGGATCTTCCCCTTGCGGTCACAGATCCCTGCCTCTGCCTGGACAATGCGCAGCAGAACCTGATAATCCTCCTCCGTACAGCGGATCCGCCTGGCGGCCCGGCGCTCCTCCTCTTGTTTCCTTCTTTCTTCTTCCTCCTGCTTCTCCTTCAGGATCTGTTTTTGCAGGGCTTCAATCTGCGTCTGGGCGGCTGCCTTCTGTCTCTCTTTCTCCCGGACATCTGCTTCCAACAGCGCGCCCGCCAGATGCTGGCCCTCGCTGTCTGTATTTAAAAGTCCGAACTGTATTTTTGCTTCCGTAACCAGACTGCTTCCTTCTTCCTTTTCATCCTCCTCTGTTTCCCGGTTTTCCTCCTCCATCGGCGCTGCCAGGGCATTTTTCCCTCCGCCGCCAAAGCCATTGGCTGAAAACGATATGACGGCCACTACTACCAGGCCTGCCATAACCACAGAAGAAGAACGGTACATCTGTTTTGTCACCTTAACAGCCAGTGACTTGACAAACATCATGACCGTTTGAAGGAATGAATGTAATGTAAGCATAATACATACTCCTTTTTCCGGCTCCGCTCATTCCGTAAGCTAAGCCATTCTCATATTTTACTGCAAAAGAAGATTCTATGTGAAACGATCTGAAACCATGGAATCTCTTTCACCACAGCCCTTTCATTTGGAACGGGCTGTCTGCACAGTGAGGGGTTCCCCACTTTATGCAAGTTTTTCTGGGATGTATGGGTAATTATATGGGATTTGACTTTTGCCGTCAATGGAGATTTAATATGTTTGTTACATTTTTTATAGCTTTTGAAATATTTGTAATATCTTTTGTGATATATGTGTATTTTTACCCGATTTTCTCTTATTTTTTATAGTAAACGCCAGTAATATCTTTACATTTTTGTTACATTATTATTAATTTTTAATCTGCCTTATCAATTTACATTTTTTGTAATATTTATTATGTAAATTATTTATTTCCTATTTATTGTTTTTTATACCTATTTTATCCATAAAAACTCCTGTCACCTTTTGTCATATTTTGGCTCCTATTCCCCACTTTTCCATTAAAAACAGGAGCAAAGGTTCTTACTTTTTTAACTAAGACAAAAAAATATACAAAAGGAGGAAACGGCTTATCCGCTTCCCCCTTTCTTCCAGCACCAATCTGGTTTTTATGAAATTTTAAGCTCTCAGCTCAATTCCCATATTGCTGAGGCCATTTAATATCTTGTTCATCACAGAGGTTACTTCCTTATCCTCCAGGGTGTGATCCTTCGCACGGAAGGTAATGGAGTATGCCACAGACTTGTGTCCTGCCAGAACCTGTGCTCCCTCATAGATGTCAAAAAGTTCATAGCTCTCCAGGATCTTACCGCCTCTCTGGCAGATCACATCTTCGATCTGTCCTACCAAAATATCCTTTGGAACCACCATACTGATGTCCCTGGTCACAGCCGGGAACTTAGCCAATCCTGTATACTTGCGGTCAAAGGTGGTAAAGCCCATAATGGACGGCATATCGATCACTGCCACATAGGTGCGGTCTCCCAGCTTGTAATTGTCTGCCACCTCAGGATGGATCTCTCCTAAGAAGCCCACGACACAGCCCTCGTAGACAATATCGGCCTTTCTGCCCGGATGAAGGTATGGATGATCTGCTTTTGGATCATAGTGAGGCTTTTTATGCATCCCCACCTTATCGAAAAATTCTTCCACAACCCCCTTCATGGTGAAGAAATCCCCGTCTCCATACATTCCCAGGGTAAATTGCATCCGCTCATCAGGAAGCTCTGTCAGAGGAAGATCTTTTGGCCGATACACATTTGCCAGCTCATATAAGCGTACTGCTTTATTGCGCCGGTTATAGTTCGTGGACAGGGAGGCCAGCATACCGTTTAATGGAGTAGTACGCATAACGCTGAAATCCTCACCCAGGGGATTAGAAATCTCTACCGTCCTTCTGAGGGGGCTGTCTGCCGGGATCAAAAGCTTGTCAAATACCTTTGGGCTCTCAAAGGAATAGGTCATTCCCTGGGAGAAGCCGCAGAACTGTGCAATCTCTCTGGCAATTTCCTCAATACGCAGCTTATAGGAAAGCTTTCCTGTGGTAGCCTCCCCAGATGGCAGGCTGGTAGGAATCTTGTCGTATCCATAGAAGCGGGCTACCTCCTCTGCCAGATCTGCCATACGCTCCAGATCCTGACGCCAGGTAGGAGCGATCACTTCCTTCGCCTCACTGTCATATTCCAGCTCAATCGTTCTGAAATAGGAGATCATATCCTCCTCTGAGATCTGGGTTCCCAGAAGGCGATTGATCTTGTCAGCGTCAAAGGGGATCCGCCTGCACTCTCTCTTTTCAGGATAAATATCAATGATCCCTCCTACTACTTCCCCTGCTCCCAGCTCCTCGATCAGCTGGCATGCACGGTTTACTGCCTCCTCTGCCGTATTGGGATCCAGACCCTTTTCATACTTTCCGGAAGCATCGGTACGCAGTCCTACCTTCTTGGCAGAAAGACGGATGTTGGTTCCGTTAAAGCAGGCAGACTCAAAGACCATGGTTGCCACATCATCTGTAATCTTGGAATTTTCACCGCCCATGATACCGGCGATCCCAACCTCCTTCTCCCCATCGTTGATCATGAGGATCGTAGAATCCAATTTCCGCTCCTGACCGTCCAGTGTCTGGAATACATCCCCGTCCTCTGCACATTTTACCACGATCTCATGACCGGCCAGCTGATCGTAATCAAAGGCGTGCATAGGCTGTCCGTATTCTTCCATCACGTAATTGGTAATATCCACGATATTGTTGATAGGACGGATCCCGCTGGCTGCCAGACGGCGCTGCATCCACTGAGGAGAGGGAGCCAGCTTAATATTCTTCACCATTCTGGCACAGTAGCGTGGGCAAAGCTCCTGATTCTCTACGCGTACCTTTAAGAAGTCATGAATATCCTCACTGTTTCCTGTAGCTGTGACAACGGGAGGACAGAAGGATTTTCCAAAGGTGGCCGCTGCCTCCCTGGCAATTCCCACTACGCTGTAGCAGTCCACACGGTTGGATGTGATCTCATACTCGAACACTACATCTCTAAGTCCCATAACAGCCACTGCGTCAGAGCCCGGCACGCTGTCAGCGGGAAGGAGATAAATTCCGCTCTCCGGTGCATCCGGATACATCTCCCTGTCTGCTCCCAGCTCCTCAATGGAGCACATCATTCCATAGGAATCCACGCCTCTTAATTTTCCTTTTTTAATAGCGATTCCGTTTTCAGGGAGAGGGCCTCCGTCATGGCCTCCCGCTACCCGTCCGCCGTCCAGTACTACCGGAACCTTGGCCCCGATGGAGGACTCTGCTGTAATATTGGGAGCTCCGGTAACAATCTGAACCGGCTCCTCCTGACCTACATTTACCTGGCAGACTACCAGCTTATCCGCATCCGGGTGGCGCTCTACGGAAAGGATCTCTCCCACTACGATCTTTTCCAGATTTTTGTCCAGGCAGGTATAACCCTCAACCTTTGTCCCGGTCAGAGTCATGGCATCCGTATACTCCTGGGCCGTGACATCCAGATCAGGGACATATGCTTTTATCCATGATAATGCTGTATTCATGTGTTTTCTCTCCTATCTGTCACTCAAACATGACCTGTCATACGCTTTTCGTTTTAGAACTGCTTCAGGAAACGGATATCGTTCTCGTACAGCAGACGCATATCGTCGATCTCATATTTCAACAGTGCAATACGCTCCAGGCCTACGCCGAAAGCAAAACCGGAATACTCCTCCGGATCAATACCGCACATCTCAAGAACGTGGGGATGAACCATACCGCATCCTAAAATCTCGATCCATCCGGATCCCTTGCAGAACCGGCATCCGGAACCGCCGCACTTGAAGCAGGTCACATCCACCTCTGCGCTGGGCTCGGTAAATGGGAAATGATGGGGACGGAATTTCACCTTCGTCTCAGGGCCGAACAGCTCTCTGGCAAACTCTGCCAGTGTTCCCTTGAGATCCGCAAACGTAATATTCTTGTCAATCACCAATCCCTCGATCTGATGGAAGGAAGGGGAATGGGTTGCGTCCACCTCGTCAGAACGGAACACACGGCCCGGGGCAATCATGCGGATAGGCAGCTTTCCCTGCTCCATAGTACGCACCTGAACCGGAGAGGTCTGGCTTCTCAGCAGGATGCTGTCATTGATATAAAAGGTGTCCTGCTCGTCCCTAGCCGGATGGCCCTTAGGGATATTCAGTTTTTCAAAATTGTAGCGGTCATATTCTACTTCCGGGCCCTCTACCACCTCGTAGCCCATTCCCACGAAAATGCGCTCTACTTCTTCCAAGGCAATGGTATTGGGGTGACTGTGTCCCACCTGATTCTTCTTTGCCGGAAGTGTCACGTCGATGACCTCGCTCTTTAACTGCGCTTCTCTTGCTTTTTTTGCCAAAGCTGTCTTCGCTTCCTCCAGCTTTCCTTCGATCACAGCTCTTGCCTCATTGACCAGCTGTCCCACCTTAGGACGGTCCTCCGGCGCAACATCCTTCATACTCTTGAGAATGTTCGTCAGTTCTCCCTTCTTTCCCAGATAGGAAACACGGATCTCATTCAGCCGTTCCAGCGCCTCGGAAGCTTCGATCTGCTTTAAGGCTTCTTCCTTGATTCTCTCTAACTGATCTTTCATGGTTTCTCCTTTTCTTGTAAGAATAAAGGGGGAGGTATCGGATAAAAAATCTCCCTTGCAGGATTCCTGCAAGCTTTTCCGCTAAAACAAAAAAGCTCCGTCTCTTCATCTCTGAAGGGACGGAGCCATAAGCCCGCGGTACCACCCTGATTCCTATATGCCATCTTTTCTGAGGCATACAGACAC